>Ga0209184_1000759_pt1 | contig 28876 bp, 28 predicted proteins | sample EN8Hudsemesocosm_2_FD_184627 | JGI IMG/M metagenome (GOLD analysis project Ga0209184, IMG submission 184627) | Methane-oxidizing microbial communities from mesocosms in the Hudson Canyon - EN8C Hudson Canyon (SPAdes) (version 2) | ecosystem: Environmental > Aquatic > Marine > Cold seeps | place... | reverse complement strand
TATCGTTTGCCGTTTTGGCGGAGAAGAGTTTGTTATTTTATTACCCGGTATAGATCAAGTAACAGCATTCTCACGGGCTGAGCAGATTCGTACCTGCTTTAAAAAAGAGATTACTGAATTTTTGCGGGGCCATGAGACAACCCTTTCTATTGGACTTTCGATGTGGAATAAAAAATTAATCGATTTGGAAGGATTAACAAAAGCCGCAGATCAAGCCATGTATCAAGCGAAACATAATGGGCGTAATCAGGTTATTATTTATACCGAAGAATCTGCCAATAAATAAAAATAGAAAAGGAGCAAGCCGATACTTGCCCCCTACCAAGTTGTTATTTCAACTCACTTATTACATATCAATCAGCTTGCCCGGATTCATAATGTTTTTCGGGTCAAAGGCCGCTTTCACTGCGCGCATATAGCCAATCTCTGCCGCACTACGGGTATATTCAAGATAAGGTTTTTTGGTCATGCCCACACCATGCTCTGCAGAAACAGAACCATTGTATTTCTCAACAATTTCAAATACCCAAGTCGACACTTTGGCACACTGCTCGAAGAAAACTTCTTTCGCTAAGTCATCAGGTTTCAAAATGTTTAAGTGCAAGTTGCCATCACCAATATGACCAAACCAGATGATTTCGAAATTTGGATATTCACGCGTCACAATTTCTTCAATTTCATTTAAGAAAGGCGGTACTTTAGAAACAACAACAGAAATGTCGTTTTTATACGGCGTCCATTCCGCAATCGTCTCGGAAATATCTTCACGCAAACGCCATAGGTTTTGTGCTTGAGTTTCAGATTGGCTCATTACGCCGTCTAATACCCAGCCTTCTTCCATGCACTTCTCGAACAGCTCCATCGCTTGATCGATATGGCCTTCGGTTTCTGCTTCAAATTCTAATAGTGCGTAATATTCTGCTTCGGTTTCGAACGGTGCAGGTACATCTCCACGAGCAACGACTTTACGCATCGCTTTATCAGAGAAGAACTCAAACGCGGTTAAATCGATATTGGTTTGGAAAGTATTCAGCACACTCATGATGGCTTCAAACTCAGGCACGCCTAAAACCAATACCGTTAAGTTCTTCGCCGGGCGGGTTAAACGCATGGTCGCTTCAGTCACAAAACCTAAAGTCCCTTCGCCGCCGATAAACAATTGACGCATGTCGTAGCCAGTATTGTTTTTCACTAGGTCTTTATTCAGCTCTAGAATATCGCCTTTACCGGTTACAACCGTTAAACCCGCAACCCAATCACGAGTCATACCATAACGAATTACTTTAATGCCACCAGCATTCGTGCCGATATTGCCACCAATCTGGCTAGAGCCTGCAGAAGCAAAATCGACTGGGTAGAATAAACCTTGTTCTTCAGCGTAGTTTTGCAATTGCTCGGTAATCACACCGGCGCCACAACGAACCGTTTTATCCATGGCATTAAAGCCAGAGATGCTATTCATGTAATCGAACGCGACGACCACTTCGCCATTTGCGGCAACAGCGCCAGCACTCAGACCCGTGCGGCCACCAGAAGGCACTAGAGCAATTTGATGCTCATTCGCGAGCTTAACAATCGCTTGCACTTGCTCGGTAGTTTTAGGAAATACGATAGCAGAAGGATTCGGCGGATAGATCTTAGTCCAGTCCTTACCAAAGGTTTCTAACGAATCAGCATCGGTTTTTACTTTATCGTCACCAACAATGGCTTTCAGTTGGCTTTCTAATTCTGCTTGGCTTAAAGAAGTCTGAGACTGTGTCATCTAAATATCCGCTTACTTAAATTGTTCATATTTGGGCGTATTCATCGGTATTTTGCTGAAATTCAGCGTTTTGTAGGAACTTTCGTGCCGACATGCGAGAAATTCACGTTCAAGATACAAACTTTTCATCATTCGCCCCCATCAAAAGGGGACACTTTAATTGTCGCGTATGTTAGCATACGCGCCTAATTTTTAAGAGCCTTTGATGAAAACTTGGTTAGGCAAAAAGCCGACCAGTTAGTCAAAGGTTGATGCGATTTTTATATTCACATATAGGTATCTTCATGAGCCAGACTTCACTCGATAAAAGCAAAATCAAGTTTCTACTACTTGAAGGTGTACACCAGAGCGCTGTAGACACATTGACAGCGGCTGGTTATAGCAACATCGACTATGTAAAGTCGGCTTTGCCTGAAGACGAATTAAAAGAGCGCATCAAAGACGCGCACTTCGTTGGTATCCGTTCACGTACACAGTTAACGGCTGATATCTTCGATTCAGCTGAAAAGTTAATTGCTGTGGGTTGTTTCTGCATCGGCACTAACCAGGTTGACCTGAAAGCGGCAACTGAACGTGGTATCTGTGTATTCAACGCGCCTTATTCCAATACTCGCTCTGTAGCCGAGCTATCTTTGGCTCAAGCGATCTTATTGATGCGCGGCGTACCTGAGAAAAGTGCTCAGTGTCATCGTGGTGAGTGGGTTAAGTCTGCGGTTAACTCTTATGAGATCCGTGGAAAGAAGCTAGGCATCGTTGGTTACGGCAGCATTGGTACTCAGCTTTCTGTGATGGCTGAATCTATGGGTATGGAAGTTTTCTTCTATGACGTAGTCACTAAACTTCCTCTAGGTAACGCAACTCAGGTTGCTACGATGGAAGAGCTACTTGGCATGTCTGACGTGGTTTCTCTACACGTTCCAGAAACGGCTGCTACAAAATGGATGATGGGCCCAGAGCAATTCGCACAAATGAAGCAAGGTTCTATTATCATGAACGCTTCTCGTGGCACGGTTGTTGATATCGATGCTTTGGCTGATGCGGTTCGTAGCAAAAAGCTATTAGGCGCTGCAGTTGATGTATTCCCAGTTGAGCCTCGCTCAAATGACGAAGAGTTCATCACACCATTACGCGAATTTGATAACGTGATCCTTACTCCGCACGTTGGTGGTTCTACCATGGAAGCGCAAGCGAACATCGGTTTAGAAGTTGCTGAGAAGCTAGGTAAGTACAGCGATAACGGTACGACAATTTCTGCGGTTAACTTCCCAGAAGTTGCCTTACCAGCTCACCCGAATCAGCACCGTGTATTGCATGTTCACCAGAACGTTCCTGGTATCATGAATGCGATCAACTCTGTTCTTGCTGAAAACAACATCAACATCAGTGGTCAGTACTTACAAACCTTCGGCGACGTAGGTTATGTAGTGATCGACGTTGATGCTGACGTAAGTGAGCTAGCTTTGGATAAGATCCAGAGTGTTGAAGGTACGATTAAAGTACGTCGCTTGTTCTAAACTCTTGTTATAAAGAGATGCTTTACTGCTTGCGCTAGATTTTAGCCAGGCCCAAAAAAGCCGCATTAAGAATTACTTCTTAATGCGGATTTTTTGTTTTCGACGGGTTACTTCGCCCTAGCTTGAAACTAGTTCGGTACTACCCATACATAATATTCATCACGCTGCGCATCGTAATAAGTATCCTGAACTCTTGCTTTTACTGTTTTATTAGTGACATTGGACGTTGTCTCTTTATTCATAACAACAGACTCATTACCATTAACCACACGCTCCTTAATCAAAGCCACGCTATTAACTTCAACACCCTGCTCTGCTGCCAAGCGTTCTCGGCCGCGTTGAATCGCACATTCTTGTTGCTGATAATGGCCACCAATGTGAAATCCACACGATGCTACGACACCTTTACCTGGATTAGCTAACCACCCTGGCACTCCATTATTCAACGGCTGCTGAGCGCACGCGACTATAAATCCCGCCATAATAATGAGTACATACTTCATTCGGGAAAAATTTATCATTGTTCGCATTTAAAACGACCTTATTGTGATTCGGATAACCTTAATGACCAGTGTAGTAATTTATTCGGCCATAAGCTATGCTCACTTTTACTAGATTAAATACAAATTTCTATTTATCACTTCAAGGAGAAGAAGATGAAACTTCGTTCATTATTCGTTGCAACTGCAGCAACATTTTTAGTAGCTTGTGGATCTAATCCGCCAGCTCCTCAGCCAGTCGCTAGCTGCGTATTTGCGGATGGTTCTAACCAGCCTGCACCTGAATGGGTATGTGGCGCTCCAGTTAATGGTATCGACCTTTCTGCTGTTGGTTATGCTGACAAGTCTGGCGCTGGCGCTAACTTTATGAAGCAAATGGCCGCAACCGCTGCACGTGTTGAACTTGCTCAAACTATGAAAGTTGAAGTTCAAAACATGATTAAGCAGTATTCTGAAACGACTGGCGCTGGCGATAGCGAAACAGTTGACCAGGTAAATACTTCTGTGACTAAGCAGATCACTAAAGAAACTCTTATCGGTTCACGTATTTTCCGTCAAATGCCTACACCAACAGGTGGCATTGTAGTATTAGTGGGTTTAGCTCCAGAAATCGTTGCTAACATTGCCGAGCAATCACTAAAAACGTCTATGAAGAATGAACGTGCTTTATGGCAAAAATTTCAAGCGGGTAAAGCTCAAGATGAGTTAGCTGCAGAAATTGCTAACATGAATAACTAAGTTTGTTATTCTTTAAGAAACCGACCTCGCGTCGGTTTTTTTTGCTTTTAATTTTTCCATAAACAACCTCATTCAAAGGTTTAACCAATGAGCAACTCGTTACTTAAAAATTTATTAATATCTACCATCGCCTGTAGCGCCTCACTTGTTAGCCTTAATACCCAAGCGGCTGATTCTGAATACGAGCAATGGTTAAAGCAGACTCAAACAGAGTTTAAAAATTATTTGGATGAAAATGATAAGGCTTTTATTGGCTTTCTAAATAAAAAATGGGAAGAGGTTGAAGTCGAAAAACCAGTCAAGCGAGATCCTGCTCCTAAACCTTTAGATATCCCTATTGCCAAGCCTATCGTTATCATTGATGAACCCGATAGCAAGAAACCTAATACTAACGATATCGAACAAGAAACGATCGCGCCAGTTGTCATTGTGAAACACGTCATAGTTAAAAAACCTATTATCACAAAGAAACCTGTCGTCGTTATTCCTAAAAAAATCAAACAGCCTCCTGTAAAAAAAGATTTTAATTTACGCACCGTAAAATTCGATTTTTTTGGCGAAGAAATCAGCGTTGAATATCACAAGAAGTTTAAACAAAATTTCCGCAATAAAATCAATAACAAATCAATTGCGAGCTATTGGAAGAAATTGGCGACACAACCGCATAAAGAAATTATCAGCCAGCTTTCCACAGCGTCAGAATCTCTTCAATTAAATGACTGGGGCACTGCATTATTATTTGATCAATTTTCTCGTGAATTACAAGGTTCGAATCAACGCAACCAAAGCAGCCGCCAACTAACATCTTGGTTTCTATTAGTGAAGGCTGGCTTCAATGCGCGTATTGCTTATAACGACCAAGTATTTTTGTTAATGCCATCAGAGCAGGCGCTATTTAGTACAACATACTTCACTTTAGATAGTCAGCGTTATTACTCTGTTTCCCTCAATGAAAAAGCGATGAAGCCTGGTAAAGTATTCACTTACAGCGGCAAGCACTTAGATGGCCAAAGAAATTTAGATTTCTCTGAACCGAACAAGTTCACTGCCAACAGTCATCAAACAAAGCGTGACTTGTCTTTCAGCTACAATGGAGAAAAATTTGATATCGATGTTCAATATCCACAAGATATGATCAATTATTTTAAAACCTTTCCACAATTAGATTTGAAAAATTATTTTTCTGCTGGCCTTCCAAAAGGCACCGCCTATAGTTTATTAAGCCAACTAAAACCTATTGTCGAAGGCCAAACTGAAACAGAAGCGGTAAATCGTTTATTACGCTTTGTGCAAACAGCTTTTAAATACAAAACAGACGATGACCAGTTTCGCCAAGAGAACTATTTATTCCCATTAGAAACCCTGCACTACCCGTATTCAGATTGTGAAGATAGAGCCGCTATTTTCGCTTGGTTAACAGAATCATTATTGGGCTTAGATGTTGTCATCCTCGACTTCCCAGGGCACATAGCAACAGCCGTTGAGTTTACTCAGCCAATCCAAGGCGATAGCTGGAAGTTTAACGGCAAGCGCTATTCCGTTGCTGATCCAACTTACATCAATGCTAATGCTGGTATGACAATGCCTCAATACAAAGGTAAGACCCCCAAGCTAGCCACATTCTAAATAACAATTTTATTAATTGATTAACAAGTAGTTTCTGCTATCATCGCGCGCATTAAAATTCTGTGTAATGGATTATACAATGCGTGCTTATCTCATACTTTTCCTGTTTGCTCTCATCACCCCAATATTATCTTTAGCCGAAGCTACCAACTACAAATCTTTCGATAAATTAACGAAAGAAGAAAGTAAGGCTACTGCGATTTATATAGAGCACGACAGACAACACCAAATACGCCCCCCTCAAAACGACTTTATTGTTAATACGGGTAAAGCCAAGGAACTCTTTGATCGCTGCCAAGAATTCAGTACTATGCTCGTGTTCACTCAAGACATGCAGGGATTATTACATCATTGTGAGAGTGCATTTGATTCAGGTGCAGTTGATGCCTACTATTTAATCGGTGAGCACCTAATGAGCGCTGAATGGACTACACCAGATTATTTGAAAGCGGTAGATTATTTACTAAAGGGAGCGGATGCGGGTAGTCGTGAGGCTAAGCGCAAACTAATCAGCTATTATACAAACCCTTTGATGCCTACACGAGATAGTTTTCGAGCAATTAATCTTGCTGAAGAACTGTCTAATTCGGGCTTCCTGTGGGATGAGTTTCGCTATGCTGCACTGATATCTATTGATGCTAATAAAGAGCTAGCTTTGCTTGGATATACAACATTAATTAAACTGGCCCAACAAGGCTACCCGAATGCAACAGCAATGGCCGCCTTAGCTCGAGTACTTAAAGGCCCATTAAAAAATATGGAAAGTGCTCGCGACTTATTTGATATCCCTCAAGATGCCTACCAAATTAGCCTAACCCATGCAAAATTGGTGTTTCTTATTACAGATAATGACTTAGAAGCAACCCGTGAACTTTTAGGTGACTGCTACGTAACCAGCTACCTATGTACGAATATGTATTATAATTTTTTACAAAAAGGGATTGGTGGTGACGTTGATATCCCACTAGCGAATGACATTTTAGATTATTTAAATAAACAAAAAAGTCCTATAGCCAAAATGTTTTATGGTTGGAATAAAGCCACCGCAAATGAACATCAAATTTATAACCCTATAGCCGCAAGACAAATAATTAACAGAATCCCTGAATATAAAAAGAACCTTCCATTTTATATGGATACCTTCGCGGCTATCTATGCTGCTAACGGTAATTTTGAAAGGGCAATCGAGCTGCAATCTAAAGTAATTGAAATATCTAGAGGCAAAGGGTATGGAGAAAGCTTCAGCGGTATGATGGAACGATTATCAAGTTATAAGAATCATAAACGCTGGGTACAAAATGGCAATGCACTATCGTATATAAAACGATTTAGGGAGTTGAGAAACATCACTAATATAGAAGGTGAAATAGCGGCGCTATAATCACTGACCACACACATTTATAATTATTACCTACTGAACCACAGGTATATTAGTTGCTTTTTAAGCTTCTGGCCTTATCCTAGGCGACTTGTTATTGAGAGAGCACTCCCATGCCATTACAAGTCGCCATCGTCCCTGTGACACCTTTCCAGCAAAATTGCAGCATCATCATGTGCGAAGAGACTAAACAAGCCGCGGTGGTCGATCCCGGTGGCGAGGTTGAGAAAATTATTACTCAAGCTGAGGCTATGGGTGCAACCATTAGCAAGATTCTATTAACCCACGCTCACTTAGATCATGTAGGTGGAACAATTGAGCTAGCAAAGCTTAAAGGTTTAGAAATTGAAGGTCCGCATCTTGGGGACAAGTTTTGGCTCGATATGCTGCCTCAGCAATCGCAAATGTTTGGCTTTCCTCCTGCGCAGAGCTTTTTACCAAATCGCTGGTTGGAAGAAGGTGAGACTGTGACGGTCGGTAATGTGACTTTGGATGTGATTCATACCCCAGGACATACCCCAGGACATGTAATCTTCCACAGCCAAGATGATCAACTAGCACTGGTAGGCGATGTTTTGTTTCAAGGTTCGATAGGACGTACAGATTTTCCACAAGGGAATCACGATGAACTGGTTACTTCGATTCGCAACAAGTTATTTCCGTTAGGGGATGATATTACGTTTGTTCCAGGACATGGGCCTAATTCAACATTCGGCCATGAGAAGCGTACAAATCCATTTGTTGCCGGTAAAGCTGGTTAGGCTTCCTGCCTAACTTTAAGCACGCTAGTTTTTAAAACTAGCGTCGCTTAACTTTTGTTCCGTTAAGAACAAGAGGATCTTAATTTAAAATCAACTTTTAACTAAAAATCCAAAATTCTACATCATAATCCAACACATCTTCGCCCAAGATTTCTTCTAAAGGAAAACGGCCAGTATGTGCAGTATTTTCTGTATACGCTGTTACGTTAACAACGATATCACCGTTTTCATCTTCAAAAATGATGCTGGTATTTTTTACCGCTTTTTGAATTTTTTTACGTAGGTTGCTAGTAATAGCAATTTCTTTAATGTTCATATTTTTTCCACTAGATCTTTAATAGGTTGAAAGGCTGGGCAACAAATTTACAGAGAAAAAAAAACGCGCTGAGGATGACCTGAGCGCGTTCTTTGCATTCAGTGCAAGAATTTTACTTCTTGAAGCCACCGAAACGCTTCTGGAATTTGTCGATACGACCGCCAGTATCAACAGTCTTCTGCTTACCAGTGTAGAAAGGGTGGCAAGAAGAACATACGTCTAGGTGGATAGCACCAGTACGAGTTGATTTAGTTGTGAACGTGTTACCACAAGTACAAGTTGCAGCAAGTTCAGCGTATTCAGGATGGATACCAGCTTTCATAAGTCACCTAATAATTTCAAAAGTGCCGCTATCTCCAGCAGTGAGATTCTTACACTGGAGTACCGCACGAAAGTGCCAACATAACGAATTCTCGTTAAAGAATCACAAATGTCGACGATTTGGATCGCGAATCATACCAGAGGGATAAATACAGACAAGTACTTTCCATCGGATTTTATCCACAAACCCTGTAAACTAGCCGTCATGACTGACACATACTACCTTCGCATTGCACTGCCTGTGCCTTTGCGCCGACATTTTGATTATTTGCCTCTCGCCAATACAGCAGCTTCATACTATGAGGTTGGAAGTCGGGTAAGAGTTCCTTTTGGTCGTCAGCAGTTAATTGGCTTTGTCCTGTCTATTGTGACTGAGACCGAAGTGCCTGTGGATAAGCTCAAGTCGATTACCGAGTCTCTCGACTCCCAATCGTTAGTCAGTCCTAACATACTTGATCTGTGCCAATGGCTTAGCAGCTATTATCACCACCCCTTGGGCGAAGTTCTCGATCTTGCGATTCCCGTTCTGCTGCGCAAAGGTGGGCAGATAACTGACATTGCAGAACCTCATTGGCGAGCGCTTTCATCTTCGCTAGATACTGCTAGCGACGTGCCTGTAAAAGGCAAAAAGCAGCAGGAACTTTGGCAGCTATTTAAGCAACAGCCCTATTGGCGTCATAAAGATCTGACTCAGCAAGGTTTTGCTAAAGCTCAGCTTGATCGCTTAGCCAGCTTGGGCTTAATCGAAGCTTATCAACAATTGCCGATTCCCAACTGCGGCCCTGCCAGTCAGCAAGCGTTCACGTTAAATAGCGAACAAGCCTCCGCTGTGGATAAAATCTCAGAGCAGTTAGGCCAGTCATCAGGAAAGTTCCACGTCGCTCTGTTAGATGGTGTGACGGGTAGCGGTAAAACCGAAGTCTATTTACAGCTAATTGCGAAAGCGATTAAGCAAGGCAAGCAGGCCTTAGTATTAGTGCCTGAGATTGGCCTGACACCACAAACTTTAAAGCGCTTCCAAGCGCGCTTTGATGTGCCCGTGGTGATGATGCATTCCAATCTTAACGATAAAGAACGCTTAATTGCTTGGCATCAGTGCAACCAGAATCAAGCAAAAATTCTGATCGGTACTCGTTCTGCAATTTTCACCCCATTGCCGAGCCTTGGCTTAATCATAATTGATGAAGAACACGACGGATCGTTTAAACAGCAAGACGGTCTGCGCTATAACGCTCGTGACTTTGCCATCAAGCGTGCGCACAAAGAATCACTGCCTATCGTCCTTGGTTCAGCCACTCCTGCTTTAGAAACTCTGCATAACGCTTATAGCCGTCGCTACAGCCATCACAAATTGACCATTCGAGCAGGCAACGCCAAGCCACCAAAGATGAAACTGCACAGCATCTTGCATCAGCCTTTGGAGTTTGGTCTGGCTTTTCCGGTTGTGGATAAGATCAAGCAGCACCTCAGCGCGGGCCAGCAGGTGATGGTTTTTATCAACCGCCGTGGTTTTGCACCGACACTTGCTTGTCGTGATTGTGGCTGGATGGCGGAGTGTATTCATTGCGACGCACGTATGACCATGCATCAATATCCACCGCACATGCACTGCCACCATTGTGATAATCAAGTGGGGATTCCACGTTTATGCCCCAATTGTAATAGCATGCAGGTCGAGGCGTTAGGCCAAGGCACTGAACGCATTGAAGAAAACCTTCATCAGCTATTTCCTGGTAGCGATATCAAGCGTGTCGATCGTGATACCGTGCGTACCAAAGATGCCTTTGATAACTTGTTCGATGAAATACACAAAGGCGAGCCCTGTATTTTAGTCGGCACACAAATGCTGGCAAAAGGACATCACTTTCCTGATGTCACCATGGTCGTGATTTTAGATGCTGATTCGGGTTTGTTTAGTGCCGATTTTCGCGGCATGGAAAAAACAGCTCAGCTGATACTACAAGTGGCTGGGCGCGCAGGCCGTGGTGATAAACCTGGTGAGGTTTGGATTCAAACTCTGTATGCCGACCACCCTCAACTGAACATGCTGCTAGAAGGCGGCTATCACGGTTTAGCCGCCAACTTATTACAAGAACGTAAGCATATTCAATTGCCACCTTATAGCTACATGGCGCTTTTAAGAACTGAGTGTAGCGATAAGCAACTGGCTGAGAATGTTCAAAATCAAGCGCGAGAGTTTGTTCAAAGCTGGCTTAATCAGTATTGGCAAGGCAGCTTGCTGTCAATAAATGAAAGCCAAGCGGATACAACTCCGGTTACGTTATTGGGCCCATTCCCGGCCCCAATGGAAAGACGCAATGGCCGTTTCCGTCAGCAAATGCAGATTATGAGCCACGAACGAAACTCTCTACACAGAGTATTGGAGCCGTTAGTTCATTTTTTAGAAACACTAAAAGGTATTCAAAAAGTCCGCTGGAATTTGGACATCGATCCTATCGATATGAGCTAAATGATTTAAGAAAATGTCTTTGAAGAGTAGCCATTCATTAATGCTTATATTGGCTCATCTTCCTCACGAACCGAAACCTCGCGATTCCTGTCTAGTAAGCTATGCTTAAAAAACAACCATCTCTTCAGGTTTTCTATTATGTGGTCTACATTGCCCATTCGCCGTAAGCTCTCTCTCGTAATCGGCGGCTCACTATTAGTCAGCGTTATTATTTCTACAATTATTAGCAATACATCTATGCGTAGCATGATGACTGAGCGCATCAATAATGAAGAGATTCCTGCAACGTTAAATGCCGTTGCCAATGCCATTGAAAAAGAGATTAGCCTACCGCTTACTATTTCTAAGTCTATGGCCGAAAACACCTTTAGTAATCAATGGCTTTCCCAAGGCGAAGATCCGTCACGCTTAAATGAGATTCAAAATTACTTATCTGCGACACAGCAGAATAATGATGCTATTACCGCTTTTATAGTTTCAGGTTTGAGTAATAGCTACTATTTGCCGAGTGGTCTTTCCAGAACATTAGATCCCAATAGCAGCAACGACTCCTGGTTTTATAGTTTTCTCAATAGTGGAAAAAAATACTCACTCGACATTGATAACGACTCTTCGTTAAATACACTGACATTATTTATTAATTATCGAACCAGTGACGGAAAATCTGTTGCAGGCATTGGTATGGGCATTAATCAAGTAAGTGATCTTATTAAAAACTATACAATTGGAGAACAAGGTCTCGCTTTTCTTGCTGATCAAGAAGGTAATGTGCAAATCCATCCAGATAAGAGCATCAAGTCAGGCACTAACTTAGGCACATTATTTGATAGCGAAGTTCAGGCTGATTTATTAAATAAAGATGCCATAAATATTATTCAAACGTCCAGCCAAGGCGGAAGAATATTAGCAGCAAAATTTATTCCTTCGTTGAATTGGTTTGTTGTCATTGAGATCCCTACCAGTGAAATATTCACACCCATTAATAATACCTCCATGCAATTGGTATTCATGAATATCATAGTTGCCTTAATATTGATCACTATTGGTTTATGGGTCGCACTCGGGGTCGCTCGGCCAATTACTCGAGCCGCAAATATGCTTGGAGACATAGCCTCAGGCGATGCTGATTTAACCAAAACAATGCGAGTCGATACTAAAGATGAAGTAGGTAAATTAGCGATATCTTTCAATAGCTTCGTTGGCCAACTACAAGGTTTGATTACAGCCATTGCTAGTAATAGCCAAGACGTGAGCAGTATTGCTCAAAATTTAACGACATCGTCACACTCAACTCAACGTAATACCGAAGAGCAGCAGCAAAGTGTGGATATGATTGCGACAGCAATGAATGAAATGGGCGCTACTGTTCACGAAATAGCACGCAATGCTAACGAGACGGCCAATGCAGCAAAACAATCTGCAAGCGAAACTTCTAGCAGCCAAACTATTGTTAACTCTTCGATTGAGGGTATCAATTCATTATTTGAAAAGATGCAGAGCGCCTCTGAAGTGATTCAAACATTGGCTCAAGACGTTGGTGAAATCAGCACTGTATTAGAAGTTATTCGAGGTATTTCAGAACAAACTAATTTGCTCGCATTAAATGCAGCAATCGAAGCTGCGCGCGCTGGTGAACAAGGTCGAGGGTTTGCGGTGGTTGCAGATGAAGTAAGAACACTTGCCCAGCGGACACAAGAATCGACTGAAGAAATCAATACTATGATTCACAAACTTCAAGGTGGAGCTAAAGATGCCGTCACTGCAATGGATGAAGGTATTGAGACCGCTAAAACATCTGTAGAGCATGCAGATAAAGCTGGCGAATCACTCGACAAAATTACAGCCGCTATCAGTATTATTACCGACCTGAGTATTCAAGTTGCAACAGCAACCGAAGAGCAAAGCTCTGTGGTAGAAGAGCTGAACTCTCACATACTCAATATTAAAAACATGTCTGATAGCACGGTTCTGGAAAGCCAAAATATTAACGATCAATGCCAAGGTCTGAATCACTCAGCTACTGAACTCAGTGATATGGTCGCAAATTTTAAAGTCTAGACGAGCTGAATATTATTTTCCGTACAATTGCTCATTAGAATATTTCACTTCCAATGAGCATCGCATCGCCTTAGTCATGCCTTTTAAAACTAATGCATACGAGTTGTCGATTTGTCGCTCTATTTCACCCGCAGGTATATCTGATTGTTTGTCTGTTTGAGATAAGTACAAGGTATTCCAATGTTTTTTATTCATGTGATAACCCGCAACCACATCATCGAAAACATCTCGTAACTGAGTCGCTTCTAAGGGATCACATTTCAAATTCATCTGCGGGCGTTTATCGGGACTTTTACCTCCTTCACAACTCAGCAAAGCAAACATTTTTCCTTTTACTTTAAATACCATAACCTCAGGGCCAAATGGAAAGTCTTCTTCAGCTTCGGGTTTGGATAATAAATAGTCACGTACACCTTGTGCATTCATGGACCTTTCTCCTATCATGTGAATCCACTCTCTATTCTAAAAATATAATAACGGAACGGATTGCATATGTATAAAGCTATTAAATTGGGACTTATCGCGGTATCCATTATCGGTCTGGCTGCTTGTAGCGACAGCCCTGTTAATTCGAATGATGACTCTCCTCAAGGAATTGGCGAGGTAACTTACCAGCTCAACTTTAATACAAAGTGGAATGAAAGTGATTTCCCTACGGGCTTCCCTAGTAACTCGCATTTTTCGCCGATCATTGGTGCGACTCATAACGATCAGGATTATCTATGGCGTACCGGTGAGCCTGCTACTGATGGTATTGAGGTAGTTGCAGAAACTGGCTCAACAGGCACTTATAATTCTGAGCTAGAGCAGAAAAAAATTGAAGGTAATGTTGATAATATTTTCATCGGCAGCAGTGTCGATTCTCCTGGAGCAACTAGCTTCCGATTTAAGGTGAATACGGCTTTCCCTTATGTTTCAGCCATTAGCATGATCGCCCCAAGTCCCGATTGGTTTGTTGGCATTAGAGACGTTAACTTATACGTTGGGAATACATGGGCAGATAAATTAGTATTCGATTTGAAACTATATGATTCAGGTACCGATACTGGAGTAACATTTGGCGCGGATAATGCCGACGGAGGCAAAGAGATAATTGCGTTATTAACGTCTTTTGCTGCCGATACGGATATTAATGAAGGTGTTCATCGTAGCAGTGGTAAAACTGTCGGCACGATCACTTTACAGCGAGTTACCGACGGTTTTGTAAACAGCACTGAGGAATAGAAACTTTTTTCTTCGACCTCTAATTAGCTGGTGTGATTCTTATTAATTGCTCTCATTCGATATGTTAAAGGCTCTTAAATTGGATCACGTTTGATTCTCTTGCTAGCCCCGCGCTTTCTAATTTATTCAGATAATCCTGCCACAACTCATCTTGTTTATCGCAGAGATGACGTAAATATTTCCAGTCGTATAAACCCGAATCATGAGCATCATCAAAAATCAGTTTTAACGCATAATTACCAGCTGGCTCGATATTCAATAACACAACATTCTTTTTGCCATACTGCAAAACTTCATTACCAACTCCATGACCACGAACTTCAGCGGATGGAGATAATACACGCAGCATTTCAAAACTTATCTGAAAAACTTCTTCGCTTTTATCAGCTTGGGTATAAGTCAATTCTAAACAGCGACTTTGCTTACGGACTTTGATATTTGAAGGGATAGAGTTGGACATGGTTTGACCCTAGCAATAGATAAAATTTTCATCTATTGATTTGATAGCAGATTATAATCTGGATCGCTTTTTGTGGCGACGCATTGAGTTGTTCGTTCAAAGCCCGTCCTACAGCATGGAGGCTGTAGTCGAGCCTATAGGGACATATCTACGGCGGGGCAAAGAATGAATTACTCAATGCATCGCTATTTCGATGTAGCCCTTTTCATCCAATAAAATTAAAGAATATATTGACTCAAATCTTCATCTTGAGCAATTTTTCCTAGATGCTCATTTACATAATCAGCATCAACGACAACCGCTTCCGTTAGATCTGTTGCATTAAAAGAAACTTTTTCTAATAAACGTTCTAACAAAGTATGTAAGCGGCGTGCACCGATATTCTCTGTACTTTCGTTCACTTCAAAAGCAACTTCAGCAAGACGCTTAACGCCATCTTCCGTAAAGCTCAAGTCAACATCTTCTGTCTTCATTAACGCGACATACTGCTCGGTTAACGAAGCCTTAGGTTCTGTCAAAATACGTTGAAAATCTTCAGGGGTTAATGCCTGTAATTCTACGCGAATGGGTAAGCGACCCTGTAATTCAGGAATTAAATCTGAAGGCTTCGATAGGTGAAAAGCACCCGACGCGATAAACAAGATATGATCTGTTTTTATCATGCCGTATTTAGTCGTAACCGTGCAGCCTTCGATTAATGGTAATAAATCACGCTGAACACCTTCACGAGAAACATCACCACCCGAACCACTTTCTTGACGCTTACATACCTTATCAATTTCATCAATAAAGACGATGCCGTTTTGCTCAACAACTTCTAATGCGCGAGCTTTCAAATCATCGATGTTAAGCATTTTTGCGGCTTCTTCATCTTTAATTTGCTTGAAAGCATCTTTGATTTTTAATTTACGCTTAGATTTTTTCTCGCCTGCCATATTAGAAAACATGCCTTGCAACTGGCTTGTCATTTCTTCCATGCCAGGAGGAGCCATAATCTCTACACCCATCTTGCCTTGTTGGGCGAGATCGATTTCGATTTCTTTATCATCTAACTGACCTTCTCGTAATTTCTTACGGAAAATTTGGCGAGTAGAAGAATCTTCTTTTTTAGGTGATTCGCCTTCTACATCAGAAGTCGTATCCCACTCTGTTTTTTCTGCGGTACGTGCTGGCGGCAATAACACATCTAGAATACGTTCTTCGGCCGCTTCGAAAGCTCGCTGATCAACCTTTTCCATTTCCTGCTCGCGCAGCATTTTGAAACCTGTCTCTACTAAATCGCGAATAATGGATTCAACATCCTTCCCCACGTAACCGACTTCGGTAAACTTAGTCGCTTCAATTTTAATAAAAGGAGCGCTCGCAAGCTTCGCTAAGCGGCGAGCAATTTCAGTTTTACCAACCCCCGTAGGGCCAATCATCAAAATATTTTTGGGCGTTACTTCTTCGCGCAACTCTTCACTAAGTTGCATACGACGCCAGCGATTACGCAAGGCAATTGCAACCGCGCGCTTCGCTTCACTTTGTCCAACAATATGACGGTCTAGCTCATGTGCAATTTCTCTCGGGGTCATCTGGCTCATTTTTCTTCCCCTTCTTTAGAAATATCTGCTGCAGGCGCAGTCATTGATTCGATAGTAAAATTTTGATTGGTAAATACGCAGATATCACCGGCGATGGTTAAGCTTTTTTCAACAATTTCGCGGGCAGATAATTCTGTATTGTCGAGCAGAGCACGAGCAGATGCTAATGCGAAGTTGCCACCGGAACCAACACCGATAAGATCGTCTTCTGGCTGTAGCACATCACCGTTGCCGGTGATAATTAAGGTTGCCGTATGATCTGCAACCGCAAGAATTGCTTCTAGTTTGCGTAATGCTCTGTCTGAGCGCCACTCTTTAGCAAGCTCGACTGCAGCACGAGTCAACTGACCCTGATTTTTTTGCAGTTGAGTTTCTAGCTTTTCAAATAACGTAAAGGCATCAGCAGTACCACCCGCAAAACCGGCGATCACTTGGCCATTAAATAAACGACGTACCTTTTTGGCATTTCCTTTCATTACGGTATTGCCAAGAGAAACTTGGCCGTCGCCGCCAATGACGACTTCGTCGCCACGACGTACGGATACTATTGTTGTCATGCCCTACTCCAAAATTTGTTTGATTGCCTTATAGACTCAAGTGTTAGCAATCTTGATTAAAACTAATTGGGGGCAAGGAGATGGGATTTCAACCCTGAAATAGACCGGCTCGTAGATCTTTAGCACTGGCAATTTCACGTCCAGCTTGGTGAATACTGCCTTGAGCAATAGCCAAAACAGTTTGTCGCGCAACGATACGGCGAATATTTATTCTGTATTCAATCGATCCTGCATCTGGGGTAATTTCATTTTTCAATCTTAAATCCCCCACACCTAAGGCCCTGACTTTACCGGGGTAACCACTCCAACCAAGATAAAAGCCCAACGTTTGCCACATCCCTTCTAACATTAAGCTACCAGGCATCAACGGGTCGCCGATAAAATGATGCTTAAAGAACCAAAGATCGGGATTTATATCAAACTCCGCTCTAATCTCCCCTTTATTGAAGAGTCCAGCGTGAGGCTTAATATCAAGAATACGATCCATCATTAGTAGCTGATCAGCCGGTAATTTGGCATCGCTGCCGCTGAAAAGCCCACCATAGCTGCAGGACTCTAATTCAGCTCGGTTAAACTGAGTTTGCTGCGTTAATGGACTAATCGGTGATTTAACTGGATTTTGAGGCTGCACAACAAACTCACATTACAACAAGGAAAGCGCAGCATAGCTTAATCTAGCCAAGGAGTTCTGATAAACAGCTGTGAAATTTTCGCCATTATCACTCCTAGTACCACGTATTTAATGACTCTAATACTTAAACTACTTAATCGGTTTTTTAATAGCCTTCTTAATAACTAAGGCATTAATTTTATGATTGGCGAGAATGTCTTGAGCTTTATTCATCTTTGAGCGGTCAGTAAATGGCCCGACCATAACGCGGTAATAGCCCGTACCTTTGACATCAACGTGCTCAATAGTACTGGATAGATTTTCCATAATCAGCTTCACTTTCAATCTATCAGCTTGGTCATTTGAACGAAATGAAGCGGCTTGCAAAGAATACTGATACTTGGCGACTTCAGATTTAGGCGTCGATTGATAATGAGAGTCTTCTGCTTTAGGAACCGGCACGTCACTATTTTCTAATAGCTTATAAAAATCATACGATGGCTTAGGTACTTGTTTCTCAACCTCTTTACGAACTTCTTCTTTAGCCCTATTCACACCGGTTTGCAAAACTTTCTTAGCATCACCTTTCACAGCATCTAATTCATCGCCAGAAGGAACTGTCTTTAAAAAGAACAAAAAGGCGACAAAGGCAACCGCCAGCAAAGGGGTCAATATCCAAACGATTTTAGGTATACGGCTAATACTATCTGACATGTGCTGCTACTCGATGACGATGTGCTAATTTATAATGCCACCTAAGATAGCTGAAAATTTGTAAGATGCTAGCCGCATTATGATTTATCATAAGGTTTTTACTTAATTTTAAATTTCCTCGGCTCACGGCCTTTTAAATGGATAAGCGAAATGACATCAACGGTTAAACCCAATTTGCGCAACCCGATTCACCTTTTGGCCTTCGGTCTTGGATCTGGCTGCGCGCCGAAAGCCCCAGGCACTTTTGGTACACTCGCAGCAATCCCTTTTTGGTGGCTACTCTTACAGGATGTTCCACTCATTCCATATTTATGCGTGCTCATCGCGGGTTTCGCTTTTGGCGTGTATTTATGTGAGCAGACTTCGAAAGACTTAGGCGTGCACGATCATGGCGGCATTGTTTGGGATGAATGGATTGGCCTGTGGATAACTTTCATTGCACTGCCTAGCGGCATTGAATGGATCATTATCGGCTTCGCACTGTTCCGCTTTTTCGACATACTCAAACCTTGGCCGATTAAGTGGCTCGATGAAAAAGTTCACGGTGGCTTTGGTATTATGATTGATGATGTTCTGGCTGGGGTATTTGCACTGGGTTGTGTGCAGGGTCTGGCTTACTTACTTTAAGCATCTAAAATAGATACTACTCTAACGATTGAGCGGCTCAGCTAGAACCATTCAATCGGGGAGTTTTAAAGAAAATATAATTATGACTTTCGTATGTTATTTGCATCACCGTCACTAATTATTACTCTGAGAACAGCTATGTTAAATAACTATTCTCTAATTTGCAGATACCGTTCCTAAGCTAACACATCCGACAATACCAGTAAGCGATAGACAGTCCTCACCTTTTAACTCTAACTGAATTTGATATTCAGATGCATCTAATAACGTTTCGCTCTGAACATCTTCTACAAGGACATTACTCCCATCTAGTTTTTGAAACGACACTTCGATATTAAGGCGTTGTAGCAATATAGATGGTGATAGTACTTCGGGGGCGTTTCCTGTATTCGAGTCAACTAGACTACTAGCAATTTCTTCTGGAAGAGCTATGTCTTTATAATTAATAGTTAAAGTATCGCCAATTTTTTTTATATTTGAATCGCATTCTGTACAACTGATTATGGGGAAATCATTATAATTTATTTCTAAAGTATTCACTCCTTCTGATATAAACTCAAGTGTATTGCTATCTGTGGAATTAAATGAAATCCCAAAATTCATTTCTATTTCAGAGCTTGTTTCTAACTGCGTATAAGCAGCTTCATGAGTATAAGTCGCATGTGCATAATTATCTGCAAGAATGCTTCCAAGTACCCCAGAAACCTCAATGGGCCCTCCATCAAGCTTATCTGTTGTCGTCGTCATCGTCTTGGTTACGGAAAGGAACTCTGATTCACTGGGCTCAGATACATTTACGTTAACAACCAAACCTCCAGATTTAAGTTCTAATTCGATATCTACCGTCGCGACTTGGCTTGCTGTAACGCTTCCTACCCCCACTCCTTCCGCGACAACTATATCAGCATCAAAAATTTGAACAGATATAGCGTAATCCCCAATAACTAATCCTGAAAATGCAACTGAAGCGGCATAGTCTGTATGTGTTGCTTCGATAGTTCGAGTGAAGTCACCCTTAGTGATTGTAACAATGATTTTATCGGCAGATATACCGACGCTTTGCAATTTCGCAAGATCTAAATTCATGCTTAGATTTTTGCCTGTAGTATCTTCAGCTACAGGACTTCGATTGTCGATTGACTCTGGATTAGAAGGGGAGGAAGAGCCTCCACAGGCGGTTAACAGTATAGGTAACGCAATGGCAAGAGGTAGTAATGACTTAAGCATATAGCTTTCCTTAGCAAGTATTTATTATTTTAGTACTAAGGTTTTATATTATATCTAATGTAACTAACAGCCAACGTATTAGCTAAAAAACCAGCCACTTGCACTAGACTTGATTATTTATCAGCCAGGCCTAATGCAAGTATGAGTCTTAACTATCCCAAACAAACAATTTCTCAACACCCCACCATATGCCCATAAAGAAGTACCCAAGCGGGCCATACGTTTTTTGCTTCTCAGCACTGAATTCAATCGATGCATAATCAACCTGGCCTTTAAGGTATTTCATTCGGCCTTCTAAGCGGTCAATTTCACTTTGGGTACGGTTCAGCTCACGTTCAATTTTTAACAAATCTTCTATTCGATCTGCACGATTTAATAACAACTGAATACGATTGCGTAACTTATGCAAGTTATCTAAACGTGCTTTGTTATCGATAAATTCAGTGGTCACATCCTGCACGTTTTCATTTTCTGAAATAACGGCTCCGACTTTTCTAAGCTCGAGCAAAACAGGGGTATATTGGGCTTGTGGCACTCGAATAGATAAGTTAAACGACTTACCTTGCACATCATTGGTATTTTGAATGTAGCCTGTTTTCTGCTCTACAATTGCTTTAGCCTGCTTTTCGGCTTGAGCTAAATCCTTTACACCCACGGTTAACCAGCTGCGTTTAATTAACTTACGCTCTTGCTCACTGGCATCATTGCTCATTTTCGACAACTGAGGCGATGAACGCATCATAGTGGCAGATCTCATCGGTGCCGCTTCCATAGCGAAAGCCTGGCCACCATTATCCATTTCATTATGACTATGGGTCGCTGCACAACCCGACAAGAACATACTGGCACTTGTCGCTAATACTAATAAACAGGTCCGTATCGTTTTCTTCATTATTCGTCTCGACTCATTTTATTTTAAAATTTCGTAATTGATTAATTTAGCGTCTTAAATACCTTAACCAACGCCATACATTTAATAAGCTCGCTAAAGAACCAGCGACATAAGTCAGTGCTGCTGCTAATAAGATCTGCCGAGCTCCCTTCATGTCTTCTTCGTTAAGATACTCGCCTTTTTCTAAGATCGGTAATGCTTTACCAAAACTAGCATCCCACTCAACGGGCAAGGTAATCAAGTGCACTAAGGTGCTGGTTAATATAGACAATACCGCTACTATCAATGTCACTCGACTCGCGCCAGGACTCATCACGGCAAGCATCGGACTTAACCAGAATGCTACCGGAGTAATACGCTGCGCCACATTGGCAAATTTTGCAGCTTTAATACGCGCATTAAAGGTCGCTTCTTTATTATGGTCTTGAATGGCATGTCCTACTTCATGTGCAGCCACAACAATCGCCGTCAATGAACGTCCTTCTAATTTATCGGGGGTTAGCCTGACAATTTTATCCATCGGGTCATAATGATCTCCCGATTCTGTGGCTTCAACCTGCACGCCTTCTAAACCTTGAGCTTTAATCAAATGCAGCGCTAATTCACCTCCTGTACCAGGGAAATCTTCTCGCGGCTTGGAATGTCGCTTCAATACACGACCGACCCACCACTGCGGAAGGAGAAATACTGCTAATAATAAGACGACAACCAAAACCCATATCATGCTGAACTACCTATCCTACGATCCATTAACAGATCTAAATAATAATCTACTTATCATCATATCAAGGTTGAATTAACATTACTGCGCCCCCAAATTAGTCAGCGAGCATTTATCTTGTTAAAATGCGCGCCAAATTTATTAAGTTCCTATTTTAGGTACAGAAAGTTGCTAAGTAATTGCCGCTAACAGCGCTATTTCGCGGCTATTGAGTTCAAGCACCCGAGGTTTTCCCTTTGAGCATTAAATACATCGCCTCTTCTAAACTGCCAACGCCTTTTGGTGAATTCACCATGCATGGCTTTGAAGACGAAAGCACGGGTAAAGAGCATGTTGCCTTATCAATGGGAGATATTGCTTCAGGAGAGCCTGTATTAGCACGTGCTCACTCTGAGTGCCTAACCGGCGATGCGCTTTTTAGCATGCGCTGTGATTGCGGTTATCAGCTAGAAGAAGCGCTAAGTTCAGTCGCAAAAGCGGGCCGTGGAGTCGTGTTGTACTTACGCCAAGAAGGCCGTGGTATTGGCTTATTGAATAAAATCAAAGCTTACAACTTGCAAGATCAAGGCGCTGATACGGTTGAAGCGAACGAGCAACTGGGTTTTGGTGCCGATATGCGCCAGTACGATATGTGCCAGCCTATGCTGGAGCATCTAGGCGTTAAAACCATTCGATTAATGACTAACAACCCGCGCAAAGTAAAAGCCTTATCTGAAGCTGGGGTTAATGTGTTAGAGCGTGTTGCAATTGAGGTGGGCCGTAACCCACATAACGATGGCTATTTAAATACCAAAGCCTCGAAACTGGGTCACTATTTAAAAGCCAGTGCAAAATCTGATGTAAGCCATCAAGATGATGATGCTTAATTCTAGTTTTCAAGCTTAAGATAAACTAAATAATCTCACAGGCTGGCTTAAACCCTTTAGGTCAGCAGCAACTATAAATTCAGCACTATCAATATGCTGAGCAACTTCTTCAGTAAATAAAATAGCTGGATTCGGTGACTTACACTGCCCTTCTACTCGCGCAGCCATGTTGACTGTATTTCCCATCACCGTAAATTCTAGACGCTCTTCGCTACCGATATAGCCAGCGATGACTTCACCAAAATGAATACCAATGCCATTATTAATTACGTCAGCAGCATGACTGTTCATCGCTTCATTATACTGAACTAAACGAGCCTGCATTTCTTGTGCAGCGGCAACCGCTTGCTGACAAATAAGGTCTTCATTAAACTCTTCTCCTAAGCCAAAAACGGCCATCACGGCATCGCCAATAAATTTATCCACCATGCCACCGTTATTTTGAATGGCCTTCACCATCTCGCTAAAATAACCATTGAGCAACGTCACTAATGCTTCAGGGTCCATGTTTTCAGCAAAAGGAGTAAAACCACGAATATCACACATGAGTACTGCTACGTTTTTCCTCTGCCCCTGCTGACACAATTTTTTATTATCTGGCCCAGAAAACTCTCGAATAACATTTTCGGCAACTTCAGGATTCACAAAGCGGCCAAATAAATCCCGAATGCGCTCACGTAGCGCTAAACCTTGGGCCATGTCGTTAATGCCCTCGGCAACTTGCCCGAGCTCGTCATGACGAGAAGTATCTAACGTCACATCAAACTGACCCGCCGAGATAGTTTGCAGAGCTGTTGATATTTCTTGAGTATCTTTTTTTAAAGTTCGCCCATATTGCTGTGCTACGAGAATCGCCACCAAGAAAAATACCAATGCCAAAAAAGCGACTTCATAAGCCACCCCTGGATGAGCATAACCTTCATAAACAAAACGAAAGGCCATCACTGTCATCACCAAGCCAGGAACCAAAGTAAAGACTCCTATCAGCCTTATCAAACGCTGAGAGATACGCTCTACCCTTTCGCCTAACCCTCGAATACCTTGCTTGCGGTAATAGCGCTCAACCGCAACATGATCGATCTGAGACAAAATACCTGCACCTAATGCCCAGTAGCCGGTCAGAAGCTTTAAATGACTTTCGATAGGGAAATCTGGATAAACCAAGAAGTGAAAAACAGAAGCTAAGATGCCTGCAGCCAGCCAAGAGTACAGAGAGGCTTTTTGCATATTCCATACAGGCGCTTGTTCAGGCTGCGATTGTCGTGAAAAATAGTGTAGCAATGATTCCCGTAAAACTATTTGAATAACAGCAATGAACAGCAAGCCTGAAACGAGCTGACCGAGTCCCAATGTTGCAATAAATGGGCAAACTGCTTGACCATAAATAGTGAGGAATAAGACAGCAACCAGAGGTATTAAATGTAGTTTGTAACGAGCAGAAAAAGGCATTGTGAAATCTCATAGCCGACAGATATTAAAAGAGTAGACCATGAAATGTGACAATAATTGCATTAGGGTAGTGGAGTTAATGCAATTGGATTGAACCAATCACATTAATAACAGCGCTTAGCTTAATTTAGTAATTAGCTGCACTAAGCTCGCACTATCAATTCCAATATCAGCATATTGCTGCGCTGGAGAAGCGTGCTCAATATAACGATCTGGAATACCCACCAGCTGGCAAGGTACCTGTAAACCTTGTGTGGCCAAATACTCTAGAACCGCCGAACCTGCACCGCCTATAATGGCGTTTTCTTCGACACAGATAAACTGATCATGGGAATTCGCTAGTTTCGTTATTAAGGCTTCATCTAAAGGTTTAACAAAGCGCATATCCGCGATACTGATATCAATCCCTTGCTCAGCTAACTCTTCTGCGGCTGCCAAAGCAAAATTCACACAAGAACCAAATGCCAAAACAGCAATCGCTTTACCCTTAGTAGCATCTTCAGCAGCGCTACGCTGACGACGCATAATGCCTTTGCCAATAGGTAGCAATTGCATCTGAGCTTGCGCTTCTATTCCAGTGCCTGATCCACGCGGATAACGCACTGCCGTCGGGCCTTGATACTGATAGCCTGTGTATAACATCTGGCGACATTCATCTTCGTTCGAAGGTGCCATAATCACCATGTTGGGAATAGGACGTAAGAAGCTATAATCGTAAGCTCCATGATGCGTAGGGCCGTCTTCACCCACCAGCCCAGCACGATCGATAGCGAACATCACATCAAGGTTTTGTAATGCCACATCGTGAATTAACTGATCGTAGCCACGCTGTAAAAAGGTTGAGTAAATCGCGACAACGGGTTTCGCACCTTCGCAAGCCATTCCCGCCGCTAAGGTCACTGCATGCTGTTCGGCAATCGCAACATCAAAATAGCGCTTAGGATAAAGCTCCGAGAAACGAATCATATCCGAGCCTTCACGCATCGCCGGGGTAATGCCCATTAAGCGTTCATCGACTTCGGCCATGTCGCATAACCACTGGCCAAATACATTGGAATAACTGGGTTTAGCAACGGCTGTAGAGGCTACATTCTGCTTCTTTAAAGCATGGTACTTAATTTGTTCTGCTTCAGCGGGCGCAAAACCTTTGCCTTTTTTCGTCACAATATGAAGAAACTTAGGACCAGGTAATTTTTTAAGATTGGCTAAGGTATGTACGAGCTCTTCAGTATCATGACCATCGATCGGGCCATAATAATTGAAACCGAGTTCTTCAAATAAAATACCCGGCGCGACCATGGCTTTCATATGCTCTTCGGTCTTACGCATGAACTCCCAAGCGGTATTACTCTTCTGTAATATTTTCTTACTGCCTTCGCGAAAAGAGCTGTAAGTTGGGCTCGACCATAGGCGAGTGAAGTATTTATTCAACGCGCCGACATTATCGGAGATAGCCATGTCGTTATCGTTAAGGATAACCAACATATCGGCCTTCTCATGACCCGCATGGTTTAACGCTTCAAACGCCATGCCCGCCGTCATCGCGCCATCACCAATAATCGCAACGGCTTGGTTGTCTTTACCCATAGCGCGCATACCAAGGCTCATGCCCATAGCAGCACTGATAGAAGTACTCGAGTGACCTACACCAAAAGAATCGTATTCACTTTCACTGCGCAATGGAAAAGCGGCTGGCCCTTCTTTACTGCGAATCGTCGGCATTTTTTCGCGACGGCCAGTAATGATTTTATGCGGATAAGCTTGATGACCTACATCCCAAACGAGTTTATCGTTAGGTGTATCGAAGACGTAATGAAGGGCTGTGGTTAATTCAACCACACCTAAACCTGCACCAAAGTGCCCGCCAGATTGGCCAACACTGTAAATGAGATATTCACGTAGCTCGTGGTTAAATTGCTCAAGTTGATCTAGAGCTAATAAGCGCAAGTCTGCCGCATCGGTCACAGAGTCCAATAACGGTGTTAAAGGTCTTTCATTGGGTATTTCAGTAAACATGCACGTCACGATTTTGGCTGGCCAGTAGGTTGAAAGCTATTTGCCTTCCCCTCAAGCACTTATTCATTATAGAAAAGGCGCTATTCTACTCTTCTAAATCAGCAAGTAGAACCTCTATATTAGACTCTCTGCATTCTGAGATAGAGAGCCTACCCATATTTATAATGTGGGGCTAGTGATCGCGGGTAATGATGTAATCGGCTAATTGCGCTAAGGCTGATGTATCACCAGGCAACTTCTCTAATGCATTTAAGGCTAATTGATGAAGTTGAGCTGCCTTTTCTTTTGCGCCAGCCAAACCTAATAATGCCGGATAAGTAGGCTTGTTCAATGCCACATCCGCCCCCTGTTGCTTGCCTAATGTGGCGGTATCACTTTCAATATCCAAAATGTCATCTTGAACCTGAAATGCTAGGCCGATGGCGTTCGCATAAACAGTGAGCTGCTCTAATGTCACTGCATCTGGCTGACCACAATGTGCGCCCATTAAGACACTGATACGAATTAAGGCACCGGTTTTATATCCATGCATACGCTCTAGGTGAGCAATATCAACATCCTGACCAACAGACGCCAAATCAATCGCTTGGCCTGCCACCATACCCGATGCACCTGAGCCTTTGCTCAATAAACGAATCAATTTCAAACGCTGAGCATCAGAGAAATCGGCTGGCATGTCCGCCAGAATTTCAAAGCCACCGGTTAATAATGCATCCCCGGCTAGAATCGCCGTCGCTTCGTTAAATTTGATATGACACGTTGGCTGGCCACGACGTAGATCATCGTCATCCATCGCCGGCAGATCATCGTGTACCAGTGAATAGCTGTGTACCATTTCAATCGCCGCCATTGCGATATCAACGCGGGAATCATCAATACCCATAGCGAGAGCGGTTGCTTGTACTAGAAAAGGACGCACCCGCTTGCCGCCATTAAACAAACTGTACGCCATTGCATCTGCAAGATAGGGGTCGCTGATACTAAGATGATCTAGGGCCCCAGTTAATGCTTCTTCACAGCGTTGCTGGCTCGCGAGCAACTGTTGTTTAAAGGTCGCCGATAACGTCATAAAAATTATTCTTCGTCTTCTATTGATGGACTATTAAAAGGCTGGGCTTCCATCTGTCCATTTTTCTGCAATAACAGCTGCACTTTTTGCTCAGCTTTCGCCAAGGCATTTTGGCAGTCGCGAGTATATTTAATACCTTGCTCAAACGCTTTTAAAGAATCTTCCAGGCTCATTTCACCCGACTCCATGCGTTCAACCAGACTTTCTAATTCCGCTAGGGATTGTTCAAAATGGAACGTTGTTTTAGCCACAGGTCACCTGTATTTTTTACTTGAGCATCACTTAGTCGCGCAACATTAACCGAGCCTTACTTTCTAATCAAGTAGCGAATTAACAGTTCATTCAAGTAGTTTCTTTTACTGCAAAATATAAATCCTTGTCTACACTTTTGATATACACCTTCATATACCTGCAATTTTAAAAGAGCTAAAGGAGTAGCAGTGGATCTCGCATCACTCATTGGAATATTAGGCGCCTTCGGCCTCGTGATTATGTCTATGGTCATGGGCGGCGACATCATGATGTTCGTCAACATCCCATCACTACTCATCGTAGTCGCTGGTAGTTTGTGTGTGGTTCTCATGAAATTTGAACTCAGCGCATTTTTCGGCTCTTTTGGCATTATGGCGAAAGCTTTTATGTTTAAGACCAGTAAGCCAGAAGAAATCATTGAAGAAACCGTAGAGCTTGCAGGACTCGCACGAAAGGGCGGCTTGTTATCACTGGAAGGAAAAGAGGTCAGTAACGATTTCCTAGCCAAAGGCATTCAGTTATTAGTCGATGGTCATGATCCAGAAGTCGTCAAAGCCTTACTCGGCAAGGATATGAAAATGGCCCAAGAGCGTCATAAATACGGGGCTACTTTCTTTACTCACATGGGCGATGTTGGTCCCGCGATGGGAATGATCGGTACGTTAATTGGCTTGGTAGCGATGCTGGCGAACATGGATGATCCCAAATCCATTGGACCAGCCATGGCCGTTGCGTTATTAACAACTTTATATGGAGCCATGATGGCCACGATGGTGATGATTCCTTTTGCTGATAAATTACTGTTGCGTGCAGAGCAGGAAAGCCTCATTCAATCAATGATTATTGATGCTTTAATTGCTATTCAAGGTGGGCAAAACCCCCGTGTAATCGAAGCCATGCTACAGAATTACGTCAAAGAGAAACAACGCGCGGTACCGGAGTAATCAAGGATGAGTGATGAGGAAGAAGAAGTCTGTGAATGCCCTGCGGGTATTCCTGCATGGGTAATGACATTTGCAGATTTAATGTCGCTTCTCATGTGTTTCTTCGTACTATTATTATCATTTGCCGAAATGGACGCTTTAAAGTTTAAGCGCCTCGCAGGTGAGTTACGCCAAGCGTTTGGTGTGCAAACGCAAATTAAAGCCGACGATCCACCCAAAGG
>Ga0209184_1000758_pt1 | contig 28888 bp, 30 predicted proteins | sample EN8Hudsemesocosm_2_FD_184627 | JGI IMG/M metagenome (GOLD analysis project Ga0209184, IMG submission 184627) | Methane-oxidizing microbial communities from mesocosms in the Hudson Canyon - EN8C Hudson Canyon (SPAdes) (version 2) | ecosystem: Environmental > Aquatic > Marine > Cold seeps | place... | reverse complement strand
CCTTCTACTTGCCATGCATCGGTTACTTTATAGTTTATGTTGGGTCTAAAATAGGCATCAAGGTCTGATGGCGAAAAGAAGGTAAATAGCGACCAAGTAACATTTTGCTGGTGCGTCATTAAGGTCAGGCGATTAGTTAATAAATGCCGCACTTCTTTGCGGTAAGAGGGTGAGCCTATTTGCTGGTTGCTGGCAACATACTGGTCGTAATCATGTAACCACTCAATATAATATTGCAATCCGATAGAAAAGTTTTTAACTACTTCTTGTTCATAACCAATCAGGAAGCGTGATTCACTATTTGGTATAAAGGGATCGGAGCTACTGCCTTTTTCATAAGAATCATTATAGCCAGCTTCAAAGTTAATAATCCCGGGGCCTAAGGGGCGACGAATACTTGCGCCAACTGAACGCATTTTTGGGTAACGCGCTCTACCGGTATTTTGATTAAATCCAAAAGGGCTTTTCCAAAAGCCGTGATAACCATATAGAGCAACTTCATTCACACCAAAATTTTGATAAATTCGTAGGGCGTATTCTTCAGAGTAGGGTGTTTCAGGATCAATAATGGCATTCTGTCCTGCTAAGCTACCTGTCATTGGGTTAAAGTAAGATATTTTTTCCCCTGAGATACTACGATCTTGATCGAACCAAGGCGTGAACACAAAATCTACATTCGCGTATTTACTGAAAAAAGAGCTTTTTACTGAGTCTGAAGGTGCTTTAAGATATTTTAAATCACGCCCAGTGAAAAAAGCTTGCCAGTCTTTTGGGAAAAGGTCGTTAATAAATATTAAATCGCCGGTTCCCCAGGTTAAAATTTGACGGCCAATTTTTATATCTAGTGAGTCTAAAGGGCTAAAGCTTACATTAGCTTCGCGTAAATCTATCCAGCCATTGCCTTTATCTAAAGCAATATCGTAGGAATCCACATTCGCATCGTAAAGAAAGTCGGTAATAAGATTAAAGGAAAACATTCCAATATCTTTTTGTAGCGCAAGTTGTAAGCGAATTTCACCTAAAGACATTTGATTTTCATAAGGGTCATTTTGCGTACGAATTCCCCCACGCATATCAAAAAAACCATTGATATTAACAAAAGGTTCGTTATCAAACTCTTCAGTGAGTTCGGCTGTTTCATTAGTGCTATTTAAACCGCTGGGTAAGCTAGGTGCAGATTGTAAGCCTGAAGGCAGTGTAGGGCTGGTATTTAAACCTGAGGGTAAGGCTGGGCTACTGTTTAATCCAGCTGGCAAAGAAGGTGCGCTACTTTTAGGCGCAAGCCCTGATGGAAGTGGCGGTGCAGCAAAAAGGTTAAAGCTGCCAAGCAGTAACGAAGAGTTAAGAAGTAGGGAGGATAGGCGCATAAGGAGTTTTCTTGAGTGCAATAAAGGACTATTGCCTTAGCTAATAGTCCTTTTTAAATAGGCGTTAATTAACGTAAGTATTTTCTAGGCGCTTTACGTAAAAAACGTTCGCTGAAGATCTCATCAGGAATGCCAGTGTCATAAGCAACAGAACTGTATTCTAAAATTGTATTACCACCGGTTTGTATATTTTTGGCTTCTGACTTAGTAATAGTTTGATGGCCTTGAATATTTTCTACAGCCAATGCAGTGTAAGTTTTATATTTAGTGCCTTGCTTGTCAAAGTATTCAGTCTGAATGGGTAAAAAAGTTGTTTTATGGATGTACATTACATATTTTGAAAATTCAACAGCAGCGGCATCAACGGGAGTATTCTCCACTACATAATAATTTTCATCTTCACTAGTTAAAACATGTTTATCTGCTTCTAAACTACGTCCAGACACGTCTTCATATAAAAAATCTGAGCCTACAAAGCTGGTACGTTGGTCTGATGCAGCAATACGTTTAACTAAATCTAATGCCGGTAAATATAACCAGCGGTCATCATCGGATTTTATGTGTTTTAACACCATAAAAACCATTTTATTGACATCGGCAGGACGTGAAAAATAGACATACATTTTTTGGTCGCCTTGATATGCATTAGCTGCTAGCTCATCAGTCGTCGGCACATCTTTACGTAAAATAGTGAATTCACGTGTACGCACACGGTTTTGCGCATCAGTAATGGTCATTTTTACTTTTGCTTTACCATCTTGCCCTTTGTAATAGCTGGTGTAGTTGGTTTTGTGAATGATTTCTTCAACGCTAGGTGCTGCGATGGCGATGTGACTGATCAAGCTACAGCTTAATGCAAGGGCGAATTGTTTTAAGTTCATCAGGTGTTACTCCCGTAATGGTGTCATGGTTGCACGTTATAGTAACTAAGTAAGTTCAGTCCTACAACGTGCTTTGATAGATTTAGTTTTGTTTGAGGTTTCTAAAAAAGAGACCTGGCATTAAGCTAATAATTGCAGGTAATAATAATAGTGAAGTAATTCCCGCTAAGAATAAGATAGAAGCAATAAAGAAGCCGACGGTTTGATAAGGCACTAATGGCGCGGCTAATAAAGGTAAAAACCCTACTCCAACGACAATGGCATTACGTGAAATAGCCATAGCGGGTTCACTAAACAATGGCCCGATAGCTTCTTCCCAAGAACCGTAATAAGCTGTGTATTCACGCGCTCTGCTTAAAAAGTGAATAGCATAATCAACGGCTAAACCAATACTTAATGAGCTAAGTACAGCAACGGGCATATCATAGTCTTTGCCTATTAAACCTATAAATCCGTAAATTAAACCAACGGTTAAAGTTAATGGAATCATTGATAGTAGTCCCCAGAAGAATGATCTAAATAATAAGATCATCATAATGAGTACAACAATAAAACTCCCTGTGAATGACTCAAACATACCGGTAACCATCTTATCCTGCCAGACAACATTGATATGGGTTAATCCAAACCATTTTGCCTGTAGGTTGTGTGGCATGGGATGAGCCGTAATGTAGTCAGCGACTTGCTGTTCAACAACCGCCATATCTTGGTTGTCACCACTGGTTAGTTGCACCCAAAGACTGGTTTTACGATAGTCAGGGGTGACAAAATGCCAAAGATCATGAGGTCTATGACTGTTTTGGTAAGTAATTAGCGTTTGTGCAACGGCGCTAGATGAATCAGGGATTCTAAACTCTTCAGCTTTACCTAATAATAATTCACGATGCACGGTTTTAATGACATCAGATAGGCTATTTGATTTACCGACTACCTCTAAATTATTAATGAAGTTTTGTAAACCGGCTAGATAATTTAAGGCATCAGGCTGTTTGAAAATTTCATTACGCTGCTGTTCGCTGTCAATAAATAATTGCACTTGATCCCAAGTATCAAATTCATTATCTGCAGAGTTTTCAAAACCTTTATCGATAAATTCGAGTGATTTTGTTTCTAATAACTGTTTAGGGCCTATATGGTTTTGAATTTTGGATCGCAGTTGGCCGAAAATTTCTTTACTGTGAGTCAATCCTAGCTGAATAGCACTGGTTTCAGCCGTGCTTAAACGAGCTAGCATTGCTGGTTTGAAATCAGCATTAGTTGTTTTTGATGGATCAACTTCTAAAGCTAAATAAGCCATATAAGTACCACCAAAATGTTCATTTAGTACGCGATCAGCAACCCGAATCGGATGTTCTGCGTTAAACCATTTGATAGGATTATCATTAACATTAATTTTGCTAATACCATAGGCCGCGATGCCTATAGTACTCATAGAAATTAAAACAACAACTAAGGCGTGGTTATAAGTAAAGTCACCTGCTTTAGCTAATATGCGCCCCATCAATGTTTTATGATCGCTTTGCTTGTCGTTATTAGTATTAATAAAGCCCGCTAGTTTTTCATCGGGAATCGACACGATAAAAGCAGGAATAAAAGTAACTGACCAAAGCCAAGCTAAAAATACTCCAATGGCAATAAAAATTCCGAATGTTTGCACAGGAGGAATAGGGGTTAAGGCAAGTGATGCAAAACCCGCAATGGTGGTTAATGTGGTGATTAACATCGGCGTATAAAGCTCGTTCATCACGTGGATAATAGTTTTGCGTTTATCTTGAATTTGATTATATTTATCAAAAAAATCAGACAAAATATGTACGGCATCTAAAATAGCAATCGGCATGATGAAAATAGGAATCATCGAGCTCATAATATGGATAGTATTGCCGGTGATAATTAAGATTGCCATCGTTGATAGCGCGCAGACCATCGCTAAAATCATCGGTGACGTAACAAAAATTAAACGCTTAAAGAACCACCAAAGCATTAAGAAGATGACTAACATAGCGATGGGTGCAGAAATAGCCATTTGTTTGAACATTTCAACGCCAAAGGTATCTTCTGCAACAGGGAGGCCTGTTATATAGTATTCTTCCTCTATTTCTCCAAACTCAGCAATACGTGTTAATAATTTCTCACGAATTTCATAGCTTAAGTGTTTGTCAGTAATAGGAATATAAATGGCTAACGCTTGGCTATCATCACTAATGAGTGTGCCGTCTAGAAAAGGAATTTTCTTGGCGCGATCACGTACCGCCAAGGCTTCTTCTTGCGTTTTAGGCGCGTCAGCCATTAACCAACTAAAATTAACCGAGCCTAAACCGCCTTGTTCAATATTATCTACCGTTGAAGGAGATAATAAATCTATGCCAATAACGCCTGCGCTTTTACCGGTTTCTTCATCTTGCCAGTGTAGGCCTAATGCAAATTGAGTTAATTGGTGAATACGGCTTAGTGTGGCAGGGGTAAAAACGCCATTGTCATTAAAATCATTAGTGATACCCACAACGACAATATCGCTGAGTGAAAATTCCTTTTTCATCTGAGCATTATAGACACGCGCATCTTCATCAGCAGAGAGCATGTTTTCAGGGTCGGTATCTACTTGTAAAGTATTTAAAAAATGTAATTCTTTAGGGAAGAAGTTAGGTAAAGCTGCGGTTGTAACCAGAATTAGGGTGATAACTGTCATTATGCGCGTAATCATTTTTGGATGATTAATGGCAAATAAAACCAGAGGGTTAACGCTTTCCGTATCGTGTACTTCCTGATTCATAAATACTCCAATATTTATAGATAAAAGTAAAGGGTCAAAAATTTTGTAGAACATTCATTAATCAAGCATAACAAATAAAATGATTCTCTAAAATAACTTGATAGCTATTTTAGAGAATGCTAATATAAAAGCAAGTTATATTTATGTTAGAGTCATTGATCTGATCGCATAGAATTAACGACAATAAAAATAATAATTATCTGGAGATTGAAATGGCTAAAATTGTAGTTTTAGGAGCAGGAATTGGTGGTGTACCAATGGCTTATGAAATGAAAGAGATGGTTAACAATGATCACGAAGTGGTGGTTATTTCGGATTCCCCAACCTTTCATTTTGTACCATCTAACCCATGGGTTCCACCTAAATGGCGTACACCAGAAGAATTAAAAATTGAGCTTGCGCCTGTTTTTGAGAAAAAAGGCATTACGTTTATACAAAAAGCTGCAACTCAAGTGGATCCAGAAAATAATAAAATTGAACTAGCTGATGGATCAGCTGTTGAGTACGATTATTTAATTATAGCGACAGGTCCTCGTCTTGCTTTTGATGAAGTTGAAGGTTTAGGGCCAGAAGGATATACAACCTCAGTTTGCCATGTGGATCATGCGGCATTGGCCGCGGATGACTGGGAAAAATTCATGGAAAACCCAGGACCTATTATTGTTGGCGCAGTACAGGGCGCATCATGCTTTGGTCCTGCTTACGAATATTTGATGATTTTGGAAGCGGAATTACGTAAACGTAAAGTGCGTGATCAAGTGCCGATGACTTTTGTTACTTCAGAACCTTATATAGGTCATTTAGGCTTAGGGGGCGTCGGTGATACTAAGGGTTTAATGGAAAGCGCATTACGCGATAAAACCATTAAATGGGTGACTAATGCTAAGGTCAATAAAATTACTGAAGGTATGATGTATGTAACTGAGGTTGATGACGAAGGGGCTGAAAAGAAAAAACACGAACTGCCTTTTAAGCACTCTATGATGTTGCCTGCATTTACGGGGATCGATGCTGTCAGACACATTAAAGCTGAAGGTTTAATTAACCCACGTGGTTTTATTATTGTGGATGAGCATCAACGTAACCCAACCTTTAAAAATATTTATTCGGTGGGTGTTTGTGTGGCTCTACCTCCCGTAGAGAAAACGCCTGTTCCTGTGGGGACACCTAAAACAGGCTACATGATTGAATCGATGGTAACCGCAACCGCACATAATATTGCAGATGAATTAGCTGGAAAAGAACCGCATGAAAAACCCAGTTTAAATGCCTTATGTCTTGCTGATATGGGCGATAGTGGTATAGCGTTTTTAGCAGTACCGCAAATTCCACCGCGCAATACTACCTGGGCACAACAGGGTAAATGGGTGCATTTAGCAAAAATAGGCTTCGAAAAATATTTTATGCGCAAAATACGTAAAGGAATTAGCGAACCTTATTATGAAAAAATGATTTTAAAATTTATGGGCGTCGTACGCTTAAAGTAGGAAATAAAAATGAGTATAGATAGAATTGTTTTTGCCTTTGCAGGCATTGTTATTTTAACCAGTTTAGCTTTATCACAATATCATGCTGTAGAGTGGTTGTGGTTAACAGCGTTTGTAGGTGCAAATTTATTTCAATCTGCATTTACTGGCTTTTGTCCTTTAGCGATGGTTTTAAAAATGTTAGGTGCTAAACCAGGGTGTGCCTTTAAATAAAAGTTGTATTTAGAGTTGTCATTTATAAAAGGGTTTTTACGAAAGTAAAGGCCCTTTTTTTATGCCTAGCGTTTAAATAAAAGAAGAAGTACCTATTCATATGCTTTATGCTTATTCTATAATAGTAAAAATTTTGTAGATTGAAGTATTAAATTGCTTCCTGGCTTATTCTGAGGTATTTATGATGCAACAAGTTAGACCTAAACATGAAGGTTCAAAAATAATGATGATGCTCATTATTTTTATGGTTTTATCAGTAAATGCAGCAAAAGTTTTTGCAGAAGATGAAGAAGTGGTCGTCAAAGAAACGCTGTATTATTCGATGAGTAAAGCTTTAGTGGTTGATTTACCTAAAGGGAGTAGTATGCGACTACTTCAGGTATCGGTTTCCTTATCGATAATAGGGAGTGATGAAGATTTGTCCAAGTTAAAAAAACATGAACCCATGTTACGTAATTATTTTTTAATGGTTATACGCAATCAAGAGCCTGAAAAATTACGTAGTAGCGCAGGAAAGGAAGCCTTGCAAGTTGCCTTGCTTGAAGAGGCGAATAAAATGTTAGAGAAAGTTTCTGTTAAAACAAAAATAGAAAATGTCTTTTTCACTTCGTTTGTTATGCAATAACAATGGCAACAGCTGACTTACTTTCTCAAGATGAGATTGACGCCTTATTACATGGTGTTGATGATGGTGATGTTGAAACAGACTCAGATGAAGATGCGGGGGTAGAATCTAAAGCATTCGATTTTAATAACCAAGAGCGTATCGTTCGTGGGCGTATGCCCACCTTAGAAATGGTAAATGAACGCTTTACGCGTTATTTTCGTATTTCCTTATTTAATTTTTTACGTCGTTCTGCTGAAATCTCTATTTCAGGCATAAAAATCCAAAAATTCTCAGAATATGTTCAGGGGCTTTTTGTGCCCACTAATTTGAATATTATTCGCATTAAACCGCTACGTGGACGGGCTTTAATTGTTATTGAGCCACGTTTAGTTTTTACCGCGGTAGATAACTATTTTGGTGGCGGTGGTGAGTTTTACAATAAAATTGAAGGGCGCGAATTTACACCCACTGAAATGCGTATTATTAAAGTCTTAGTGGAGATGGTGTTTAAAGATTTAGAAGAGGCATGGCGCCCCGTTATTGAACTTCAAATGGAATATATGAGCTCAGAAGTTAACCCTGCTTTTGCTAATATTGTGAGCCCTGTTGAAATTGTTGTCGTTTCTACTGTTCATATCGAGCTGGAAGGTGGGGGTGGTGATATTAGTATTGCTATGCCATATAGTATGATAGAGCCGATTCGAGACTTGTTAGATGCCGGTATTTCAAGTGACCAAGGTGATTCGGATAATAACCGTTGGCAAGGCGCTTTGCGTGGCGAAGTTATGCGCTCAGAAATTGAAATGAAAAGCATTTTAGTTGAAAAAGAAATCAAACTTAGGGATGTTCTAAATTTTAAAGCGGGTGATGTTATTCCGATTGTTTTGCCTGAAGAGGTTTTGTTACGTGCTGAGTCTGTGCCAGTTTTTACGGGAAAGGTAGGCTTATCTTCAGGAAATTATGCGATTAAAATTGACGAAAAAATTATAAGAAACAAGAAGTAACTAGTTTAGTTTTTAAGTTGAACAACTGTTAGGAAGTGATGGAATATGAGTGAAGATGAAAATGGCGAAGTAGGGGATGACTGGGCTGCCGCTATGAATGAGCAAGGTGGTGATTCTTCCGGTGATGATTGGGCTGCCGCTATGGAAGAACAAGGTGAGACCGAAGGGGGAGGTGGTGATGCTGACTGGGGGTCTGCTATGGAAGAGCAGGAAACAGCAGAGGCTATGCAGTTTCAGGAGTTAGAAGGTGGCATGCTAGGTAGCGATATCGATGATGATATTAACTTGGATGTGATTCTTGATGTGCCTGTTACTATCTCTATGGAGATTGGGCGGACACAAATTAATATAAGAAATTTGCTGCAACTTAACCAAGGTTCAGTTGTTGAATTAGATCGATTAGCCGGTGAGCCGATGGATGTACTCGTTAATGGCACCTTGGTTGCGCACGGTGAAGTGGTTGTGGTTAATGATAAATTTGGTATTCGTTTAACGGATGTGATTAGCCCAGCAGAACGTGTTAAACAATTAACCTAATGCGCCTATTTGTTTTTCTTAGTGCTTTAAGTTTATATAGCCAAACTGCTTTTTCAGCTTTGAGCGTATCAGCCCCTGTTGCGGTAGAAAGTGCTGATGTAATGAGGTGGCTAGGGGGTTTAATTTTTGTTTTGGCTGTTTTTTTCTTCTGTATTTGGCTGATGCGTAAAACCAATCTATTTAATATGCATAGCAATAATCAAATGCGTATTATTGGTGGACTATCGCTCGGTACAAAAGAAAGGTTAGTGTTAGTGCAGTTAGGATCTAAACAGCTGGTATTGGGTGTGTGCCCAGGTCGAGTGGAAACATTACATGTGCTAGAGGGGGATGAATGCTTGTCTGCTAATGCAACTAAGCCTTCAGAAGAAAGCTTTGCCACAAAATTTAGTGCCGCAATGACAGGACAGGTGCGTGATTAAAATTGTTGTATTGGTATTAGGGAGTGTTTTATTTTATAGCCAGCCTAGTTATGCTATACAAGGCATTGATGCGGTAAAAGTAGTAACAAATCCTGATGGCGGCCAAACTTATACGGTCACCATACAAATTCTCGCTTTAATGACCCTATTAACGTTGTTGCCTTCGTTATTGTTGGCGATTACTTCATTTACGCGAATTATGATTGTTTTAGGTTTGTTAAGGCAAGCAATAGGTACGGCGCAAGCACCCAGTAACCAGGTCTTATTAGGACTCACTTTATTTTTAACGGCTTTCATTATGATGCCAGTATTTGAAAAAGTGAATGAAGTTGCATTTCAGCCCTATATGGAAGAGCAAATTGACGCATTACAAGCAATAGAAAAGGCATCAGGGCCATTTCGTGCCTTTATGATGAAGCAAACACGTGAAGAAGATTTAGAGTTGTTTATGCGCATTGCTGATCGTGACGATATTACTAGCCCGGACGAGGTACCTTTTACTATGTTGGTTCCTGCGTATATGACCAGTGAATTAAAAACCGCCTTTCAAATTGGCTTTTTAATCTTTTTGCCTTTTTTGGTGATTGACTTAGTCGTTGCGAGTGTCTTGATGTCGATGGGGATGATGATGTTGTCACCTATGATTATTTCTTTGCCTTTTAAGATTATGTTATTTGTTCTTGCTGATGGCTGGGCTTTAGTCTTAGAAATGCTAGCGGCTAGCTTTTATGTTTAATGAGTCAAAAAAATGACGCCTGATATTATTACCTTAGTTGCACAAGAAACCGTGGTGGTTGCCGTGAAGTTGGTCGGTCCAATTTTACTCGCTTCATTAGCAGTGGGCTTGGTGGTCTCCATGTTTCAAGCGGCGACATCTATTAATGAACAAACACTCACCTTTATTCCAAAATTAGCGACAATTATTATTGTTTTGATGATTTTAGGGCCGTGGATGTTGCAAGTGATAGTCGATTTTTTACGTGATTTAGTCCATCGAATACCTGAATTAATAGGTTAATTTTTGGAATTTACAGAGCAGGAAATTCTTAATAAAATCGCTCTTTTTTTCTGGCCTATGGTGCGAATTAGTGCCTTGTTTATGGCGATTCCTGTCTTTAGTGCGCGTTCTGCGCCGGTAAAAGTTCGAATAATGATTTCTTTTTTTATTACCTTAATTGTAATGCCCTTTCTGCCGGCATTACCTAATGTTGAGTTAATGAGTTATTACGGTGTTTTAATAACCTTTCAACAAATGGTTATTGGCCTAATTAGTGCTTTTATTTTGCAGATGGTATTTTCCGTGATGTTGGTTGCAGGGCAATCGATTGCTTATAGTATGGGCTTAGGTTTTGCTTCGATGGTGGACCCAGCATCCGGTGTACAAGTACCTGTTGTCGCACAAATATTTGTGGTCTCTGCTAGTTTGTTTTTTATTAGTATGAATGCGCACCTGCTGGCCATTGAGATCATCATACAGAGCTTTAGTAGTTTACCTATTGCATTAGTCAGTATCAATATGGCTGATTTGTGGATAGTGATTATGTGGAGTGGGCAGATGTTTGCAGGGGGGGTATTACTTGCATTACCCATTATGGCAACTATTTTATTTATTAATATTAGTTTTGGGGTGGCATCGAAAGCCGCACCGCAAATACAAATTTTTGGTATTGGATTTCCTATTTTTATCATGACAGGTTTAATACTTATTTGGGTAATGATACCCAATTTACTGACCGGTTTTTCTTTGATCTTAATTGATGGTTTTGACTTAGTTAAACAGGTGTTGAGAGTTTAAAAATGGCGGACGATTCTGGATTAGATAAAACCGAACAACCAACGGCTAAGCGTATTACTGATGCGCGTAAAAAAGGGCAGATCCCTCGATCTAAGGAGTTGGATGTTTTTGTTTCCTTAATGGTTGCGGTGATTATGCTGTTGTTTTTAGGGCGCGGTATAGTAGACGGCATTATTGGCTTAATGCAGCAGCAATTTCAATTATCACGAGAAATCATTTTTTCTAATAAAAGTATTACTATCTATTTTACGCAAGTTCTAATGGATGGCATGATGTTGATTGTTCCCTTTGCTCTAGTGCTTACGGTGACCACCTTATTACGACCACTATTAATGGGGGGGTGGAATTTTAGTATGGAGTCCATGTCACCTAAATTATCCAAATTTAACCCGATGAAAGGCTTAAAGCGTATGTTTGGGTTGCAAGGAATCGTCGAGTTATTTAAAGCAATCATAAAAACAGTTTTAATTCTAACGGTAGCTAAAATTTTATTTAATAGTTATTTACCCGAGTTTATGGGCTTAATTGATGAGCCAGTAAAATCAGCTATTTTTCATGCAGCAGATATAATTTTGATTTGCTTGATTATCTTGAGTTCAACACTAGTTTTGTTAGTGATTATTGATGTTCCCTATCAATTGTGGAAATACAATAAAGATATGATGATGACCAAGCAAGAAGTAAAGGATGAAAATAAACAATCAGAAGGGGATCCTTTAGTTAAGGGGCGAATTCGTCAGATGCAAATGCAAATGGCGCAAGGACGTATGATGAATGATGTTCCTGAAGCGGATGTTATTGTCACCAATCCTACGCACTTTGCAGTGGCATTGAAATATGATCAACAAAACTCAGGCGCTCCGATAATGCTGGCAAAAGGGACCGACCTGGTCGCCGCACACATTAGAAATATTGCTACGGGTAACGATGTTCCTTTGGTGGCAGTGCCACCCTTAGCAAGAGCCTTGTATTATTCTACTGAAATTGGTGAAGAAATCCCTTCAGGTTTATTTCAAGTGGTTGCTCAAGTGCTTGCGTATGTCTATCAGTTAAAAATTGCTGAAAAAAAGCATACGATAAAACCTAGGTTTCCTGACAACTTAGATATCCCTAGTGAATTTAGAACGCAGTAGTTCTTTTTAAATATAAATAAAAGAAAATATGGATTTTACACAATTTAAAAAATATTTAGGCATTGCAGGGGAAGCTAAATTAGGTGCACCTATTGTCATTATAATGATGCTTGCATTGATCATTATCCCTTTGCCGGCATTTATGTTGGATTTGTTTTTTACCTTCAACATTGCATTTTCTCTGATTATTTTATTAGTGGTTGTTTATACAACGAAACCACTTGAATTTGCTGCATTTCCCAGTGTTATTTTGATTGCAACGTTATTTCGCTTGGCGTTGAATGTTGCTTCGACACGTGTCGTGTTATTGGAAGGAAATAAAGGCGGGGATGCGGCCGGAAAAGTAATTGAAGCATTTGGTGAGTTTGTTATTGGCGGTAACTTTGCTGTTGGTTTGGTTGTTTTTGGTATTTTAATGGTAATTAACTTTGCCGTTGTTACCAAAGGGGCAGGAAGAATTGCAGAGGTGGGCGCGCGATTTACTTTGGATGCTATGCCAGGTAAGCAAATGGCTATTGATGCGGATTTAAATGCGGGCACGCTTACACAAGATGAAGCAAAAGAGAGGCGTGCTGAAATTGCCGCAGAAGCTGATTTTTATGGCTCCATGGATGGTGCGAGTAAATTTGTTAAAGGGGATGCAATTGCGGGGATGATTATTCTCGCGGTGAATATAATCGGCGGACTTATCATTGGTGTTGGTCAGCATGATATGACATTTGCAGCAGCAGGTGAGATCTATGTGTTATTGACTATCGGGGATGGTTTAGTCGCTCAGATTCCTTCTTTACTCCTCTCAACAGCGGCTGCAATGGTTGTTAGTCGAGTGAGAGGAAGCGACGAAACAGTGGGTGAGCAGATCTCTACGCAGTTGTTTGCAAATCCTAAGGCGCTTAATATTACTGCCGGTGTCATGGTAATATTAGGCGTTATTCCGGGTATGCCAAACTTGGTTTTTCTGCTTATTTCTGGGGGCTTAGCGGGGGCAGCCTATTGGATTAAAAGGCAATCACTAGTGATGCAAGAAAAGGTTGCTTTAGAATCTTCGCTGCCGACAGCTGTACAGCAAGAGCCAGAGACAAAAGAACTGAGTTGGGATGATGTGAGGCCAGTTGATGTTATTGGATTAGAGGTTGGTTATCGATTAATTCCATTAGTAGATAAAGCGCAAGGTGGGCAATTAATGGCGCGTATTAAAGGTGTGCGTAAAAAATTATCACAAGAATTAGGTTTTTTAATTCCTACGGTACATATACGCGATAATCTGGAATTGAGTCCTACTCATTATCAAATTTCATTAATGGGTGTGATGGTTGGCGAATCCGATATCATGCCGGATAAAGAAATGGCAATTAATCCGGGGCAGGTTTTTGGAACCTTGGAAGGGGCGACCTGTAAAGACCCTGCATTTGGGCTGGATGCCGTTTGGATTGATGCAGATCAAAAAGATTACGCACAAACATTAGGGTATACTGTTGTTGATCCGGGCACGGTAGTCGCAACACACCTCAGCCATATTTTACAAACTAATGCGCATCAGTTACTTGGCTATGAAGAAACGCAAAAACTGTTAGATAATCTCAGTGTTGTTGCGCCGAAATTGGTTGAAGATTTAGTGCCTAATGTATTGCCTCTAGGTATCTTTGTAAAAGTGCTGCAAAATTTATTGCAAGAAAGGGTTTCAATTCGAGATATAAGAAGTATCGCCGAAACTTTGGCGGAATATGGTGCGAAGAGTCAAGATCCTGACGTATTGACTTCGGCGGTTAGAGTCAGCTTAGGGCGATTGATATTGCAAGAAATCTCTGGAAATCAGCTGGATGTCCCTGTCATTACATTGGAGCAAGATTTGGAACAGTTATTGCATAAGACATTACAGACGGCAAATGAATCGGGCGCTGGTTTAGAACCAGGTTTAGCTGAGCAAATGCATCAATCGCTTGTAGAGAGTGCACAAAAAATGGAAATTAAAGGACAAACAGCTATTTTGTTAGTTTCCGCTTTTGTGCGCCCCTGGTTATCTCGATTTGTTCGTCATTCTATTCCTAGTTTGCATGTCTTAGCTTATACTGAGATACCTGAAGATCGTCAGATCAAGGTTGTTTCTACTGTTGGACAACGGACTAATTGAGTTAATAAGGAGGAAGCTCGATGAAAATTAAACGTTTTTTTGCTGAAGATATTCGCCAAGCCATGCGGATGGTGAAGGATGAATTAGGTAATGATGCGGTTATTATGTCTAATCGTTCGGTGGAAGGTGGTGTAGAAATTGTTGCCGCTCAAGATTTTGATGAACAATTGGTACATGAAAATTTAAAAAAACAGCAGCAACAAAAACGTACTGAAGCAGCTAGAAAATCAGCTGAATTAGCTAATTTAGAAGCGCAAAGCAGAGCAAAACCAAAAACTTTAAAAAGTCCGCGTCGCGACTTAAATGAACCGCGCCAGATTCTACAAAATACCACGGCGCGTAATAAATTAGATGAGTATGTCGGCTATGCAGAAAAAGTAGATTTTACACAAGGACATGCGACAACCCTAAAAAGACCGCCTCTAGCGAAAAAACCTAAAATACCCGCGCCCGTTAAGAAACTAAATCCCGCTATAAAAAAATCACAAACCAATGGCTTGCAACAGGCTTTGCAACAGATTAAAGATAGCATGGCGATTGCAACAACTGATATGTTGCAAGAGATGCGTTTAGAGATGCGCAAAGAAGTGAGCAATATTAAAACAGTGCTGGAATCTTCACAAGCTCCTGAACCCGTTGTTAATGAACAATTTACTAAATCACCCGTCAGGTTAGATTTATTGCGACGACTTGCTAATATTGGTTTGTCTAAAAAATTAAGTATCAAAATAGCGAATCGCTTAGATAACCATAAGGATTCAGACGTTATTTGGAGTAAAGCCTTAGATATGCTGAGAAAAGTATTGCCCGTTGATGGTGGGGATATTTTAAAGAAAGGTGGCGTAGTTGCGTTGGTTGGGCCGACAGGTGTTGGTAAAACAACCACCGTCGCAAAATTGGCGGCACAATTTATTTTACACTATGGCTCCAGTCGGGATATCGCACTTATCACAATGGATAACTACAGAATAGGTGCTCACGAACAATTAAGTATCTACGGGCGAATTTTAGGGGTTCCCGTTCGTGTTGCTACGGATGCAAAAGAACTTTACACCTTAGTTGAAAGCTTCAGAAATAAACGCTTGGTATTAATTGATACGGCGGGTGTCAGCCAAAAAGACCAGCGTATGTTAGAGCAAATGAGTAGTTTGCATGAATCTGGGATTACATTGACTTCGTATCTCGTGTTATCCGCCACAACGCAAATCAAAGCGATGGTTGAAATTATTGAAGGCTTTTCAGTGTTTGATGCGAAAGCGTGTATTTTGACTAAAATGGACGAAACTGCTGAAACAGGCAATGCGGTTTCTACTTTAATTGAGTACCAGCTCCCTGTCGCATTTATAACTGATGGACAACAGGTTCCAGAGGATATTCATGAGGCTAATGCAGATATGTTGATTGATAAATGTCTTGCTGAGGCAGACGCGGATGATGATTTAACAGAAAGTGACGAATGGTTGGCGGCAGGTTATGCGTAAAGTACAAGATCAAGCAGCTGGAATCAGAAAATTAAAGCGAGTTAATCCTGTGCGAGTCATTGCTGTGATTAGTGGCAAAGGCGGCGTGGGGAAAACTAATATAGCCGTTAATTTGGGTGTTTCTCTTGCGCAGCAAGGAAAACGTGTTGCGTTGTTTGATGCTGATATGGGTTTGGCTAATGTGGATATTTTATTAGGAATACATCCTAAATATAATTTATCGCATGTGCTCAATGGGCAAAAGAAAATGCAAGAAATTATAGAAACAGGGCCCTTTAACTTGAAAGTTATTCCGGCTTCTTCTGGTTTACAACATATGTCCGAATTAAACTCAGAAGAGCAGGCCGAAGTGATTCATGCTTTTAGTGACTTAAGTGATGAAATTGATGTGCTCATTGTTGATACTGCAGCGGGTATTGCGGGAAATGTTGTTAGTTTTGCAAGAGCTTGCCAAGAAGTCATGGTGGTTGTTTCCGATGAACCTACATCGCTTACCGATGCCTATGCATTCATTAAACTATTAAATCGTGAATATGGTTTATATCAATTTCATATATTAGCTAATATGGTTCAATCGCCTCAGCATGGGCGGCAGTTATTTAAAAAGCTATCTAATGTCACGGATGATTATTTAGATGTGGTATTAACTTATGCAGGTGCGATTCCTTTTGATCAATGCTTGCGTAAAGCGGTACAAAAACAATCCGCTGTTGTTGATCGATTTCCTGAGTCACGTGCATCGCAAGCTTTTAGAGCAATTGCTCAAGGCATAAGTGGTTGGCCAGTAAAATCTCAAATTGGTGGACATCTTGAGTTTTTCGTAGAGCGCATGATTCAGTATGAAACGCAGGAGCATGTTGCATGACGGCGATAGCAATGTATAGTTCGGTACAATCATCGGGGGCAGCAGATGAAAAAATTGTTGAGTATGCTCCGTTGGTTAAACGCATTGCTTATCATTTATCTAATAAATTACCCGCCTCTATTTTAATTGATGATTTAATTCAAGCGGGTATGCTGGGCTTATTAGATGCCTTAAAAAACTACGATCCCACACAGGGGGCAAGTTTCGAAACCTATGCAGGTATACGTATTAGAGGGTCAATGTTAGATGAAGTAAGGCACTCAGACTGGACGCCGCGATCAGTGCATAAAAAGTCTAGAGACGTCTCAATGGCTATTAAAGCAATTGAAGATCAAACCTCTGAAACAGCAAAGCCGAATGATATAGCGGCTTATTTAGGAATTTCGCTTGATGAATATCATCATGTGTTGCAAGATTCAGCGAGTAGTCGTTTCTTTAGTGTCGAAGAATTAGCGCAAGCGGGTGATTCTTTTCTCGATGAGTGTGAGGATGTTGGTGTAAATCCAGTAGAGCGCTTGACTGGGAATGATTTTCAGCTAGCATTAGCCGCAGCGATAGAAAAATTACCGGAACGTGAAAAATTGGTTATTTCTTTGTATTATAATGAAGAACTTAACTTAAAAGAAATTGGTGAAGTTTTAAGCGTTAGTGAATCACGAGTTAGTCAAATTAATAGTCAAGCTATGTTAAGATTAAGAGCTAAACTTGGTGATTGGGTTAATGAAGATAATAGTTTATTACTCGGTGAAAGTGATTGGTAAATTTTATTCAACTAAATTTAAAGTATTGTAGTTAAAAGAAATGGTGGAGAGCAGCCTTGGATAGAAATATGAAAATTCTCGTTGTTGATGATTTTTCAACAATGAGACGTATTGTTAAAAACCTATTAAGAGATTTAGGTTTTACCAATACTTTTGAAGCAGATGATGGTAAGACCGCTTTACCTATGCTGCAGTCAGGCGATTTTGATTTTCTTGTTACCGACTGGAATATGCCAGGCATGACAGGAATTGATTTATTAAAGGCTGTACGTGCGGATCCTAAATTGGCTAAGTTACCTGTTTTAATGGTGACAGCTGAAGCAAAACGTGAGCAGATTATTCTTGCGGCTCAAACTGGTGTTAATGGCTATGTAATTAAACCTTTTACAGCGATAACACTAAAAGAGAAGATTGATAAGGTTTTTGAGCGTATAGACGGTTAATTTAAAAGGTATTTTCAATGACTAAACAAAATCAGGAAGCACAACTTTTGCTTGCAAAAAATTTAGTGCAAGCTTTAGAAGGTAATGATGAAGTAGCAGCGGATAAAATTTTAGATGAAATGGCAGGGATGCGTGAATCTATACTATTTCAGGAAGTAGGTCGATTAACAAGACAGCTTCATGATTCAATGAATAGTTTTTCTTTGGATGCCAAAATGACTGCATTAACGGCAAATGATATTCCTGATGCTAAAGAGCGATTGCATTATGTCATTACCATGACAGAACAAGCGGCTAATAGTACTTTAGGTGTGGTAGAAGATTTATTGCCGATTTCCAATGTACTCAATGAGCAAGCATCTGAACTGTCCAGTAAATGGGATCGATTTTTAGCGAAAGACATGCCGTTTGAAGAGTTCAAAATGATGAGTTCAGATATCACCGCCTATTTTTCGCAAACAAAAAATGACTTAAACAGTGTACAAACTGGGTTGACTGATATTTTATTGGCACAAAGCTTTCAAGATATAACCGGTCAAATTATCAAAAAAGTCATTACCTTGGTTGAAGACTTAGAACAAGGAATGGTTTCTTTAGTTAGTCTTTCTGGTGGGAATGTGCAATCAAATAGTGCAGTGATAACAGATATAGAGCTACCTGGCCCGGTTGTTCCTGGTGTTGATGATAAATCTAATGATGTAGCAAAAAAACAAGATGACGTTGATGATCTTTTATCTAGCTTAGGCTTCTGAGGGCAGTAATATGGCAATTGATCTTGACGATGAAATTTTACAAGATTTCCTAGTAGAAGCAGGAGAAATCCTTGAATTACTAGGTGAGCAACTTGTAGAGCTAGAGAATTCTCCTGAAGATAATGATCTTTTAAATGCTATTTTCCGTGGTTTCCATACGATAAAAGGTGGCGCTGGATTCTTAGCATTAGATGCCATGGTCGGAGTTTGTCATAAGTCTGAAGATGTATTTAATATTCTTCGTCAAGGTGATAGGGTTGTTGATACTGAATTAATGGATGTCATTTTACAAGTAGCTGATCATCTCAACGTTATGTTTGATGATGTGCGTGCGGGAAAGATGCCAGAAGCTGTTGAGCAGTCGTTATTAGATAAGTTGCAAACCTTTACCGTGCCACAGTCAGCAGAGCAGCCAGTTGTTTCGGCCCCGCCACCGCAAGCTCCTGTCGTTGTTGAAGCGCAAGCTGCACCTGCTGCAGAAAATATTAGTACAGTAGAGGGTGTTGTCGAGTTAGTTGATGCGAGTGATGCTGTTGAGCAAGAATTTGAATTAATGTTAGGCTCGGTCGATAGTGATGCCGCAAAGTCAGATGAGATTACTGAATCTGAATTTGATGATTTATTAGATACCTTGCATGGTGAAGGGGGGTCACCCACACCAGCGGAAACTAAACCTTCAGCGCTAGAACTTGATCCTTCGGGAGATATTACAGAAGAAGAATTTGATAGCTTATTAGACGACCTGCATGGTAAAGGTGGGTTTGATATTGCTAATATTCCTAGTGCTGCGGCAGATAAATCTATTGATGATACTCCTGCTGCACCTCCTGCGATTCCATCTGGCGATATTACAGAAGAAGAGTTTGATAAGGTCATGGATGAACTGCATGGTGTCGGAAAATTTTCGCATGATGTCGCCGCTGAAAAACCAGTAGAAGATATTCCAGTAGATGTTATTGAAGTAACACCTGCTGCTGAAGTTGAAAAACTTGAGTCTGTAGCAGTCGTAAAAAGTACAGAAGCTGAAAAACCTAAAGAAGTTAAAAAACCAGCCGCTGCTAAAGCTAAAGCCGCAGCACCTAAAGCTGAAGCGACAGTTAGGGTTGATACGCAAACCTTAGATAATATTATGAACATGGTGGGTGAGCTAGTGCTCGTTCGAAACCGGTTTCAAACTTTATCGGGGGAGAAAGAAGATGAGGATATTGTAAAAGCGGTGGGCAATTTGGATGTTGTCACTGCTGATTTACAGCTTGCGGTAATGAAAACCCGTATGCAACCGATTAAAAAAGTTTTTGGACGTTTTCCTCGCGTTGTTAGAGATCTAGCTCGTAGTCTTAAAAAAGAAATTGTATTAGAGTTAGTTGGGGAAGAAACAGATCTAGATAAGAATTTAGTTGAAGCTTTAGCTGATCCATTAGTGCATTTGATTAGAAATGCTGTGGACCATGGCGTGGAAATGCCTGATGATCGCGAAGCAGCAGGGAAGGCTAGAGAAGGGCGGGTTATTTTGGCGGCTTCTCAAGAAGGAGATCATATAGAACTAACCATTCGTGATAATGGTAAAGGTATGAACGCTGATCATTTGCGTGGTGTTGCTGTCACTAAAGGTTTGATGGATGAAGAATCGGCGGCTAGATTAGATGATAAAGAGTGTTTTAATTTAATTTTCGCTCCTGGGTTTTCTACAAAAACTGAAATTTCAGATGTTTCTGGTCGTGGAGTAGGTATGGACGTGGTTAAAACACGGATCAGCCAACTTAATGGAACGGTGGAAATTGATTCCGAAGAAGGCGTCGGAAGTGTCATTATTATCAAAGTTCCATTAACGCTGGCGATTATGCCAACCTTAATGGTTAAATTGAACAATCAGTTTTTTGCACTTCCATTAGCCAGTGTTTTAGAGATTTTAGATTTAGATTTAAATCAAACTAAAGTAGTTGATGGGCAAATGGTTGTTATGGTGAGAAATAGTGCGCTACCATTATTCTATTTAAGTGACTGGTTGGTAAATGACCCTGCTTATGCTGTCAATAAATTAGAGAGCTCTCATGTGGTGGTTGTAAATTCTGGCGGGCGTCAAATTGGTTTTGTGGTTGATCAGCTCGTTGGCCAAGAAGAAGTGGTTATTAAAGCGCTAGGTGCTAAACTTCAGGGACTTGATGGCTTGGCTGGTGCAACTATTACTGGGAATGGACAAATAGCATTAATTTTAGATGTTCCTGGTTTAATGAAAAGATATGCTGGATAAGTACGATGCCTTGGTAATAAAGAGTGATATTTTTAGCTCACTCTTTTTACCGATGCTTTGATTTAAAATCCCGATAGTATGAGTGAAAAAATGAAAATATGGGCAGTTTCTAATCAAAAAGGTGGTGTAGGTAAAACTACGACAGTTGTTTCATTAGGCGGGCTTTTATCTTCATGGGGATATAAAACCTTATTGGTTGACTTAGATCCACATGGCTCATTAACCAGTTATTTTAAGCATAATCCCGATTCGATTGATGGGTCTGTTTATAATGTTTTTCAAAATGCAAGTCGTAAACACAAAGATTACAATCCTCGTCAATATATTATAAAAACTGAGTTTCCTGATTTATCTATCTTACCGGCATCAACTGCTATTGCCACACTGGATAGACAGGTTGCATCGCAAGGTGGAATGGGTTTAGTTATAGCTAACGCACTTGCGGAGGTTTCAGCTGAATATGATTACGTTATTATAGATAGTCCGCCCATGCTAGGTGTTTTAATGGTCAATGCATTAGCGGCATGTGATTATTTAATTGTTCCTGTGATTACTGAGTATCTTGCGTTGCAAGGCTTGGATAGAATGGTTAATACCATTAAAATGATCTTTAAATCCAGAAAATCACCACCGGGTTATAAAATCATTCCGACGATGTTTGATAAGCGAACCAGGGCAGCTTCTGAGTGTCGCGATGTATTAACTGAGAAGTATCCTAATAATGCATGGGATGATTTTATCCCTATCGATACAAAGCTTAGAGAAGCAAGTAGTTTAGGTATCCCAGCGTCTATTTATGACCCAACCTCTAAAGCGGTGGCCAGTTATTCTAATTTATTAGATGAATTATTAGAGAATAATATTCCTAATGAATGAGCAGGAAAAACAGGTTCATAAGGTTTTTATGGAGCCAGATAGTGCGTTAGATAGTTATTTATCTACCTTATTGGCAAATATTTCATTTAATACGATAGCGGAAACTCAGCTTGATACTGTTGAACAAGATGAGCTTGAACCTCAAGCAATAGAGCAAGCTGAAGAGAAAATAGCTGATGTTTTTGTCAACAGTGAAAATACGCAGGTTCAATCGCTGGCTCTTATGCCTAGTTATGCGCAAGATGAATTTCCAGCGCTTTTTTTTAAAGTGGGGCATTTAATTTTAGCAGTACCGTTAATCGAATTGGGCCGAACAATAAAGTTTGATTCTAAATTAACAAGTATCCCACAACAGCCGATTTGGTTTATGGGCTTAAAGCTTGATCAGGATAAAAAAATAGGTATCTTAAATCTTGCTTATTTAATACAGGGAAAAAGTAGAGCAGAAAAAAGGTGTTATAGTGATAATCCTTTTAAAAATATTATTTTAACTGAGGACACTAACTGGGGTTTGGCTTGTGATGAAATCATAACCATAAAAAAAATTACACCAGACAAAGTGCGTTGGCGTACAGACCGCCAGAGAAAACCTTGGTTAGTAGGGACTATTATTGAAGATTTAGTTGTCATAGTTGATGTCAATGAATTAGTTCCTAGACGTAGTTAAATAATTAAATAAGGCATTTGTTTTAGCAGTGTATAGGGATATTATGCGTAGCTATAAACAAAGTTTGTATCGATGGTTTTTAAGTTATTCATATTTTAAATAAACAGGCAAATTAACATGAGTGAAGCTAGCAATCAAAATGATCCTTTAATGCAGTGGGTTACTTTTAAGTTAGGTGAAGAAAAGTACGGTATTAACGTAATGCAGGTTCAGGAAGTGTTAAGAGTTTCTGAAATAGCGCCTGTTCCGGGTGCGCCATCTTATGTATTAGGTATTATTAACTTACGCGGAAACGTGGTGACTGTTATTGATACACGCAACCGTTTTGGCTTGATGACTATAGAGCAAGATGATGCAACACGTATTGTTATTATTGAAACAGATGCGCATATTATTGGTATTTTGGTTGATAGTGTGGCAGAAGTTGTTGATTTACGTGCTTCAGAAATTGAAACTGCGCCTAATGTGGGTAATGATGAAAGCTCTAAGTATATTCAAGGCGTTACAAGTCGCGATAACGATTTATTAATCCTTGTTGATCTGAATAAGTTTTTAAGTGATGAAGAAAATTCTGAATTAGATATGTTCTAAATCGGTGTTATGGTTTCTGAGCCAGTGGTAAGGGTGGTTTATCAATAATCATATAAACTTTATGCATTGGTTAAATTGGAGAATTTATGGATATTCAGCCGCTTGCACCTATTTCAGCAGTCAGAAAGCCTAAAAAAATCTATAAAGAAGAAGGGCAGGAAAAAAAGAAAAAGCAACCGTTAGCACCTAAACCTCAATCTAAAAAACCCCAAGACGACGAAAGCGATGTACAACATATTGATGAACGTGTTTGACCTAAATCAACTAATTGTAATTATTGGTTGTGCGACTTTTTTTTTGTTAATTGCTTTGCTTTTACTGGGCTTTTTGCATCGAAAACTTAAGCTTGAGCATAAACTTATGCTGGAGCAAATGGCTAGTTTAAATAGAGATTTGGCCGGGTTATGTTCAGCTGCTGTACGTGTTGATACTCGACTTGCAGAAAGCAATATACAAGTAAATTCTTTAGTCGAGCGTATAGATAATTATGGGAGCGATGATATCGTTTCTTCTGCCTATCAAAGTGTGATTGAAAAGGTGCAAGAAGGGATTAGTGAACAGGATATTATTAAAGAATGTGGCTTAAGTCGAGAAGAAGCTGCGTTATTAATTAAATTACATGGCTAATTTAATCCTGATATTGAAAAACTTTATTATGCTGAGCTTCGATAAAATTACATTAACGCTACTTCTGGCTTTATGCAGTACGTCTGTCATGTCTGTAGAGTACGCGGCGACATTTACCTTAAAAGAAACATGGCAAGCAAAAGGAAGTCGATTACAGTGTGAGCTGACGCAAGCAATTGAGAATTACGGTGAGGTTTTTTTCTCAATTAGACCAGAGGAGGTTTTGCAGTTCGGTTTGTATCATAAAAATAGCACCTTAAGCTCAGTTGAAAAAGGGAACCTTTCGGTTTTGCCGGGTCCTTGGATGCATGAATACCCCTCGTTGCAAAATTATCCGGTTTATATTGAGCGCCGTAAAGGTGCAAAATATTTCTCAGTTTTTGATAAAAATGCACAAAATATTGCTGTTGCTTTAATCGCTAAACAATTTCCTGTTTTTACGTATACCCAGCTAGATGGCTCTAAAAAACTTGAGTATGTAAAAGTCATCTCCTCCGCCATTCAATTTTCTGCTAGCTATGACGAATTTATGGCATGCAGAGCGAAATTACTGCCTTATGCGCTTGCTTCGTTTCAAGATAAGGTTTTTTATTACCCTGCGTCTAGCTCCACGGTCACTCATCAATCGCTAAGTGATCTCGCTAAAATTGTTGATTACCTAAAGGCGATGCCTAAAGCTAAATTAGTTTTGGCTAGTGAAACATCTGTTATCGGTAAGGCGGATAATAAAATGTATCAGCGTAGAGCTAAGAAGTTAATTGATTTTTTACAAAAAAAAGGCATAAAGAAAAAGCGTATATCGATACATGCTAGTTATCCAATAGAAAATATTAAAACTGAAATTAATACAGTGCGCTTAAATATTTTTGGGCCGGATGTATTAAGAACATTCAAATATGCGGAAGGAAAGTTCCATTTGAGTAAAAAAGATAAGCAGCGATTAAATTTAGCTGCACTTTATATGCAGCATGCAAGTAAGCCTTTAGTGATTCATGCCTATTCAGATAGAACTGCCTCCAGACGAAATTATACGGCGCTGTCTGAGCAACGTGGTAATGTCATTAAAAATTATTTATTAACCCAAGGTGTTGCACCTGAGAAAGTAATTGTTAAAGCACATGGAACAAGAAATGCTTTAGCAACCAACCGTACACGCGAAGGTAGAGCCCTAAATAGACGCATCATCTTAAGCTTTCCTTTTTGATTTCATTAGGTTTTTTTTTAATAAAAAATTATTTTTAATAAAGTGTTATTTTTTTCTTGAAATTTAAAGTTAAATCACAGATAATAGCTGTTCTTCAACGCATTGGTTGTCGACATTATGGTTACTGTGTCGGTCCTCTCGCAACGATATTCTGTCAACTCCGCCAGGCCCGGAAGGGAGCAACGGTAGCAGAAGATTCGTGTGCCGAGATGTGGCTGGCATGGTTTCCGCCCAAATCCTAAAATCTACCACTCACCATGAGTCATCAGGTTCTCGCCAGAAAATGGCGTCCTCATAATTTCACTGAAATTGTCGGCCAAGAACACGTCAGCCAATCCCTAATTAATGCTTTACAGCATAACCGATTACATCATGCCTATTTGTTTACAGGTACACGCGGTGTTGGTAAAACTACTATTGCACGAATTTTAGCAAAAGCTATTAACTGTGAAAACCTACAAGACTTTAATCCCTGCGGACAATGTGACACCTGTCTAGCCATTGATGAAGGACGACTTTTAGATTTAATAGAAGTGGATGCAGCCTCACGAACAAAAGTTGAAGATACCAGAGACCTCTTAGATAACGCCCAATACGCCCCTAATCAAGCCAAATACAAAGTGTACCTTATTGATGAGGTGCATATGCTCTCTAACCATAGTTTTAATGCCTTGCTTAAAACCTTAGAAGAGCCACCAGAGCACGTAAAATTCCTTTTAGCGACAACAGACCCTCAGAAAATTCCTGTCACCGTTTTGTCGCGTTGCCTACAATTTAATTTAACACGCCTAAGTGTGCAACAAATTAGCCAGCAAATGGCGTATATATTAGGCGAAGAGAAAATAAGCTTTACTGAGCCCGCAATCAAATTGATAGCGCGTAGTGCCGATGGTAGTATGCGTGACGGACTGAGTTTATTAGATCAGGCGATTGTTTTTGGTGATGGAGCGGTTACTACCGATGTAGTCAATCAAATGCTAGGTACTTTAGCGCAACAGCCTATAGAACAACTATTGTATGCACTTGCTGATGCAAATGCAGAATCACTGTTGCAACAAGTACAGTCTATTGCTGAGCTCTCACCTGATTTTCTAAAATTATTACAACAAATGATAGAAATGTTGCATCAACTATCATTAGTGAAAATGGTACCTAATTTTGCAGAGCTTGAAGATAAAGAGCTATTAACGGAGTTAAGTGCTCTATTTTCCGCAGAAGCCTTGCAGTTATATTATCAAATCGCACTATTAGGGCAAAAAGATTTAAGTTTGGTGCCAAACCCTAAGTCGGGATTTGAAATGATTCTGCTACGTATGCTCGCATTTAACCCTGTAAAAAACGGCCAAGAAAAAATCGTATTGCCTTCGAGTACTCAAGCAGTAAAAGCCAAAATTGAGATGCCTCAAACTAAGGCAATTGAAAATTTAGCTAGGCCTGCTGCTCCCGCTCCCGCACAAACAATTCAGCAAAGCTCGGGGCATGACTGGAGTGAAATTGTACGGTCACTGAATGTGTCTGGTTTAACACGCGAATTAGCCAATAACTGCATTCTAAAAAGTGTTGATGACAAAGTCTGTCAGTTAGTCTTGGATCCTAAGCAAGTTAGAACACCACGACAAGAAGAGAAGTTAGAAGCCGCGTTGCAAGCCTATTTTTCTAAGCCTATAAAATTATCAATTAAGGCAGAAGAAATTGATATGGATACACCGGCAGTCAAAATACAACAAGCGAAAATCGACCGCCAACAGGGTGCTGTTGAGGCGATAGAAACAAGCGAAAATATACAAGCATTGAAAGCTAATTTTGATGCGCGGATCATTCCGGGATCAATAGAACCTGTCGATAAATAAAGAGGAATCAATATGAAAGGTGCATTAGGTAATATTATGCAGCAAGCACAAAAAATGCAAGAAGATATGCAAAGTGCTAAAAAAGAACTAGAAGCAGTTGAAGTGACTGGCGAATCCGGTGGCGGTATGGTGAGTATCTTAATGACCGGTACTAGAGAAGTACGTCGAGTTTCTATTGATGATTCTTTGGTAGGTGACGATAAAGAAATGCTAGAAGATTTAGTTGCTGCGGCAATTAATGATGCAGTGCATAAAGTATCTAAAATTAAAAAAGAAAAAATGTCTGAAGTAACCTCTGGAATGCCATTGCCTCCAGGGTTTCAAATGCCATTCTAATGTCGCAAAAACAAGGCTTATTAACCGATGTTATTGATGCACTTTGCTGTTTACCTGGTGTAGGCCCTAAATCTGCACAACGTATGGCATTGCATTTATTTCAGCGCGACAGAGGCGGGGCTGAGAATTTAGCTCGCGTATTACAGTCGGCTGTTAATAAGCTTCAATACTGTAAGCAATGTCGCACACTGTCAGAATATGAATTATGTGAGCTTTGCAGTAGTCCAAAACGTGATGAAAAAACCATTTGTGTGGTTGAAAGTCCTGCGGATGTTTGGGTGATCAATCAGGCGAATAACTATAAAGGCTTATTTTTTGTACTTAATGGCCGTTTATCTCCCTTGGATGGTATTGGCCCCGAAGAAATTGGTTTAGACCTGTTAGAGCAACAATTAGAATCTAAAGGCGTAACTGAGCTGATTTTAGCAACCAATGCAACGGTTGAAGGTGAAGCAACGGCGCATTTTATTGCACAAATTGCCCAGCAATATCAAATTAAAGTAAGTCGATTAGCGCAAGGAATGCCAGTTGGCGGTGAGCTAGAGTTTTTAGATAGCTCGACATTAGCCCATGCATTTACGGGTAGACGAATTATTGAGTGAGAATAACTATGACTGATTGTTTATTTTGTAAAATGGTGAAAAAAGACATCACCCCCGATATCGTATATGAAGATGAGAAAATCTTAGCTTTTAGAGATATTAATCCGCAAGCACCAGTACATATTTTAGTAATTCCCAAGGCGCATATCGCCACATTAAATGAGTGTGCTGATGCTGAGTTAGCCGGGGCTTTATTGCAAACCGTGGTTAAAATTGCCAAGCTTGAAGGCGTAGACGAATCAGGCTACCGCACGGTTATCAACTGTAATAAAGACGGCGGACAAGAAGTCGGCCATTTACATTTACATCTTTTAGCAAAAAGACAAATGCAATGGCCTCCGGGTTAAGTCTTAATTAAAACTGCGAAGCAATTTGCGACTGAATCTTGTCTGCCATTGCTTTGCGGTTTTCAGCATCACGAATAGGGCGACCAATCACAATATAATCAGCGCCATTTTGAAAGGCCTGTTCGACGGTTACAACACGCTTTTGATCATCTTCTACACGATTATCAACTGGGCGAACACCGGGCGTGATCACTAATAATTTATGGTCTAAATTTTCACGCAACAGTGGCACTTCTAAGCCCGAAGAAACAATGCCATCACAACCAATAGCTAACGCACGTTTCGCGCGCGAGAGTACTAGATTCTGTACATCACACTGAAATCCTAAATCATCTAAATCGCCACGGTCTAAGCTGGTTAACGCTGTCACCGCAAGTACTTTTAAATCACCCTTATCTTTAGCGGCCGCTTCCATAATAGAATCATTACCATGAATCGTCGCCATATCAACACCCTTACTACTTAAGGCTTTAATAGCGCGACCAACGGTTGCCGGAATATCAAAAAATTTAAGATCAACAAAAATTTTCTTATCGCGTGCTTTTAACCACTCAATAAAAGCAAAATAATCACCCGACATAAAAATTTCCATGCCGACTTTATAAAACACCACTGAGTCACCTAGTTCTTCAACTAGCACTTTGGCTTCCTCAATACTAGGGAAGTCTAATGCCATAATTAAACGTTCGGCAGTGGGTATGTTTTTTTGCGAGATAAAATGTTGAGTCATAGTGATATAAAAATTAGGAAGTAAAAGAGGACTGTATTTCATAAAACAGCATTAATAATAAATTCGTTAAAGCCCGTTTTAGCAATTAAGTCTTGATGTATTGCTTCATTATAGGGTAATTAAAACAGGCAGTAAATCAGCTGTAATGCGAGATT
>Ga0209184_1000755_pt1 | contig 28993 bp, 33 predicted proteins | sample EN8Hudsemesocosm_2_FD_184627 | JGI IMG/M metagenome (GOLD analysis project Ga0209184, IMG submission 184627) | Methane-oxidizing microbial communities from mesocosms in the Hudson Canyon - EN8C Hudson Canyon (SPAdes) (version 2) | ecosystem: Environmental > Aquatic > Marine > Cold seeps | place... | reverse complement strand
CGACTGTGGATCGAAAGCACCGCAACCCACCTCGCAAAAAATCATCCACGAGGCGATTGCTGAACTTTCATAAACGGCAGAAAAAGCATTGTTTTTAAAAAGAAAAATGCTTAACTTAATGGCAGTGACGCTGCCCGTGCATAGACTGTAAACAATCCGCATAACATTCCGCTTGGTGTTTACCTTTCTTCGGACTGACCAGGGTCTTCTTGGCTTCAACAACCGCTAAAGGTAAACCATCATCACCCCATAAAACATAATCCACATAACCGATACCACTGGGATTGGTGCTGAGTGGCATACCCGTGACTTCGTACTCCAGCTCGCGGCCTTCACGCAAGTTATCCCAACCACATTCTTTTAATGATAAATCAATATAACGTTTTCGAGTTTCAGCTTCTGAGACTTCCAGTGGAATAGCGGTATCAACATCAACCACTTTTTCGCGCTCAGTCTTACGTGTTGAAATCTCAAGTCGTTGCTGTTCCAACTGTGCCTTAAGATCAGCATTCTCTTCTGATAGTTTGGTTTGAGATTGTTCTGCCAAACGAAAGTCATGATTCTTTTTTTCTAAATCAGCAACCAACGATTGTAACTGTTGGGCGTCTTGTTTTTGTTTATCAGGGTGTGAAGCAGAAGTTGGGATAAGTGATTCATCAAACAATTGCGAATCAGGTGTTTTCCTACCGTAGTAAATAGCTAGAAAACGTAAGAAACGAAATAAGTATTTTAAACAGGCTAAGGCATCTTGCTCACTGATCTTATTACCATGTGCAGCGGCATTGCCTGTTTTACGAATCAAATTAAGTTCGGCAAACAAGGTTCGACTAAATAAAGAACTAAAAGCATGCTCATGCATCAGTGTGCTTAAGTCGGCACGCCAAGGTCGAGTTAGCTTAGCATCATGATCATAAAGCCAGTTAACCGCATTCTCAAAGGTACTGCGACAGAAGATAGCGGTTGCCTTGGGGGAAACAAAAGTAAACTTCTCAGCTTCAATAGCATCTGCGTATAAGTCAGGAAACTCGGATTTGATAAAAGTGAAGTTACTCATAAATAGTTTATTTAAAAACTTTCAGTTTGGGTTTTTTAGTAGGAATTACGTTGACAAAATCATTATGGAAAGCCTTGTCGTAGGTAATGATAGGGATGGATTCTAATTCGGATTGTGCCATTAACATTCTGTCAAACGGGTCCCGATGCTCAATAGGTAACTGACCTGCTCGTAGCGCATGGGCGGTTGTCACTACCAATTCTTTAAACTCCATTTGCTTAAGAAAAGACTCATACTCATTTATAAACTGTTTAGCTTCTGGCATTTTGCCAATACGGTACTTAGTGGCGATCTCCCATGCGGAGGCGCTACTGACATAAATTTTATGACTAGAGTTTTTTAAAATGTCACGGCTAATGTTACACAATCTAGGGTCATCAAAAACCCACCACAACAGAACATGCGTATCAATGAGGTAACTCATTCCCATGATCTAAGCTCGTCTTCTGGCAAGTCATCAAAAAAGGAAGGGCTGAGTGAACCTTTTAAAATTCCAGGTTTTCGTTCACTTGCAGTTTCTTTATTAAGACCCAAACGAAAATAGTGAATCAAGTCGTAAATCTCAGCTAATTTATCATCAGGGATGTCTTGGATCTCTTTCATTATTTGTTGCTGTAACATCTTGACCTCAAAAGTATAAATCTATTTATAATCACTGTACCCTAAAATGCGCATTGCTTGCATCTTTGGTTTGTTTTTTCTCATGTCTAACTAAACCTTGGTACTGCGCCATAAGACCCTGCTATATAGTGCGCATAGAGGTTGTCATCTCTACGCACACCCTTTGCCTCGTCCAGTCGCCATGCTCCACTAACACAATCATTTTTCTCAACCAGGTAAATTTGATTTTTCTCAACATGCTGTAAAACTTCCTGTGAGTGGGTAGCAAAAAGCAATTGAGCATTGTTAGGGTTATTGTCAGGATCAGTAAACATGCGCATAACTTCAATAGTCAAGTGGGGATGAAGAGCCTCTATTTCGTCTAATACTGCAATGCCACCATATTCTAAAACAGGCAGGATATAACGAAATATAGAATAAGCAGCACGCGTTCCACTAGACTCATTGGTCAGCGATAGAGAAAAATTATTACCCTTGCTCTGGTGGCTACAGATAGGGATAAGCCCTTCACTGGCGTCAGGTAGAGTCATGGTTTTAATAGAAATTCCTTCAACATCAAAGTCCAGTCGCTTGATGTGCGTATTCAGTTTTTCTAAAAAGTGTGGGTTTTCATTGTAGAACAAGGTACTCTCGCCCAACACTCCCTTATCAAAATGCTTTTTTCCTACTATGGTGACATTCGTTGCAATACGATCTGCGAAGCCAACCAGTTCTTTTGCAAAATCCACACCGTACTGAGCCGCTGTTGCAATTAATGAAGCATTCTTACGGACTTTCTTAGCTTCAGACTGATTAAAGCCAAACCCTTGTTGTTTAACCTGGTACTGCTGTTTTTCTTCATTCCATTCACGAATAAACACATACTTGAAGCGTTTGTCTTTTACATACAGCGCTTCGCGGTTGACTTGTGTTCTGGTGAACTCTAGCACATAACGGTAGATGCTTTCTTTATTAGCGAGAAAAAGTGTAAACTCAACTTCACAAATAATGACATCAGAATCAGAGGCTAAGTGCGGTTCAATAGGAATATCAGCATCAGGTGCAATATCTTGAAAAGAGCGACTTATAAACCATGACATAAAGACAAGTGGCATTAACAATTTTGATTTACCCGATGCATTATGCCCCAGCACCACCATAACTTTAGAAGCCCTTTGTCCGTCTTCCAGCGATATGAGGTTATTACTTTCTGGTACTTGCTTGTTGGCAAGCGTTGATAACTCGGTTGCTTCGAGAAAAGAGTAAAAGTTTTTAAATACGTATCGGCATATCATACTTACGAATGATGATTCAAATAAAATACAAAAGCAACATAATATTGTTGGGTAGTAGTTTTATTTTGATTTATTGCAGTGATTAAGAGTCTTCTTGCTTATGTTTTGTAAGCCGATGCTTGTACAAGCAGGGTGTCAATAAAATATTTATACGCCAATTAAGAATAATGATTGAGTGTAAATAACAAAAGGCACGGTATTCTGTTGTATATTGGTTTTATTAGTACGGCACTTGTTTCATAATATTATTTTCATATAGGTCAGCAATGGGGAAGCACAGGTCATAATCATTCCATTCCAGATCACCTTCATCAATCTCAAACTTAGCAAACTCTTCCGGTGCTAAATATTTTCTAATCAATGGGTTGAGTGATTTAGAAAGAAAGGGTTGAAAATCTACAACCTGACTAGACTGATCGTTAAAAACTAATTGTAGTTTATAGTCATCAAGTTGCTTTGCTGCCTCAATGTTAATCACTTGGTTATCAGTAATCATTTGATTCTCCGCTCAATATTTTCACAAGAGATTTGTTTATGTAACACAAAATAATCAATCCACTTTTGCACTATATCATCGGCATGCGTTTCGATAAAATGCTTAAAATCCTTCAAAGTGTTTGCCGTTAATGGTTGCTTACCTTTAACAGATTTAATTTGTATGCCAATCACTTTACCCTCTTCAATAATAATCTCAGCTTTTGACTCAGCACCTTGATGTTTACCATGCACATGAATAGGTTCATGCTCATTGCTGTAAAACATAATGATGATTCCGAGATAAGTATAGAGTTTAGGCATAGTCTGATTGAAGGTTAAGCGGTTAGCTCACCTTTAAACGCACGTTGAAGCAAACTGTTAAACAAATCTTCTGACTTTTGTAGACTTGCCTGTGCTTGTTGTTTTTGAGATTCAATTGCTTGGATTCTTTCTGCGAATTGGTTTTGGAGGTTGATTGGTGGTAAAGGTATTGTAAAATTATTTACATCCTTTTGATTTATGCTGGACTGGTTTACAGCATCCTTCGATGAGTTCAATATCTGATTTTTTAAATATTGACTAGAAAGTATTGATAACATAAAGACAATATTTGTTTTTTTTGTATTGAATTTTACTCTCATCATATTTGACTCATAAACCATCCTTTCATTAATTTTCGGGACAAGGCCACACTTACCTAAATGACTTGGACTGTTAACCCTGTTTATTACAAAATCATTTTCAAATATCTCAAAATTAGAAAGCTCCGTCTCATTAATATTGACTCGTTTCAAACTTTTAGTTTCAACGATACTGTTATGGAAAGAGTCAATTCTAATAATAGGAGCTCCTGAACCATAGTCTTTGCTAGGTTTATATAATCCATTTTGCGGTCCATCTTCAATTACTTCATGTAAATATGATAGCTTCCACTTTTTTGGGTTTAGTTTAGGATCACCAAACATATCCAAAAACAAAGACTGACTCAGCGTATTGTATTTTTCAATCAGTTGTTGATCTTTTTGTTTTAGCTTGTCTGCTGCATCTAGAATTGCTGCTATTTTTTGTTGTTCTGGTAGAGGGGGGAGTGGGATTTCTAGGTCTTTTAAAATTTTTACTGATGCAATATTTTTAATTGCAGCCCCATGAGTATTACCACTTAATTGATCTTGAAAAGATTTACTTTCCATCCAATAAGTTAAAAAGTCTAAATTTATATTTTCAGATGGAGTTAACTTTAATAATGCTTGATTAATAATTCCTTTTTCAATTCCCTTTGGAACTTTTGCAACTTTACCCATTGTTCCTGAGCAACTCATTATTAGGTCACCTGCTCTCAACTCAAATCGCTTTAGTTCTTCAAATTTTTCTTTATCGATGTAATATCTTATTGTTGAAAATTGACGATAAATAGCATGCTGTTGTTCATATACCGCAAAACCACTTTGTACAAAACAATCCTTTTTCAAAGCGCCACCAAAGGGACCTCTTACAAAGTTACATACACCTCCTAACTTAGTTAGAGTCATGCTCACTTTAGCAGCTCCTTCAACAAGGCTAATGCTTGAGTCCGTTCAATATCTATCTGTTCAATGTCAGAAATAATCTCAGTAGGTGCAGCATATTCCACTTCCTCATAAACAATTTCTTTATAACGATTAATACTTAAATCCCAGTCATTACTCTCAATCTCAGCAAGTGGTACTAGAAAACTTTGTTCAGTGCGTTTGCGGTCCTGTTCCTGGTCACGCTGACTAAAGCGATTAACAATATCAGGTATGTCATTGTTAGCAACAGGACTACGTTTATCATCTAAACTATAGCCATCTGCCTGCATATCATAAAACCAAACATTATCCGTTCCACCGTTATTAGTTTTGGTGAAAACCAGAATGGCGGTGCTCACTCCAGCATACGGTTTAAACACACCGCTGGGCATGGAGATAACCGCATCCAGCTTATGTTTGCTGAGTAATGTTTCTCTAAGTTGTTTATGTGCTTTAGAGGAACCAAACAACACACCATCAGGAATGATCACAGCACAGCGGCCACCAATCTTTAACATGCGTAACATTAACCCCAGAAACAGCAATTCAGTCTTTTTGGTTTTAACGGTTTTCAGTAAAGAACTTTCTACACTGTCATAATCCAATGATCCTTTGAATGGTGGGTTAGCCAGGATGAGGCTGTATTGATCACGAATCTCTGCATTGGCTTCACTTAAGGCATCACGCCCAATCAGTTGTGGGTTGTCAATACCATGTAATTGCAGGTTCATTGCTCCTATGCGTAACATAGTGCTATCGAACTCTATGCCGGTAAACATCTCATTGTTATAGTGCGTTCTAAATGTTTGATCATGAAACCAGTCGGCATGCTTTTCATGGATATACTCACCTGTAGCAACAAGAAACCCAGCACTGCCACAAGCTGGATCACACAAGGTATCTTCCTGAGTTGGTTGCATAATCTCCACCATCATTTTAATAATATGACGGGGTGTTCTGAATTGGCCGTTAGTACCGGCCGTTGCAATTTTAGATAATAGATATTCATACAGATCACCTTTAGTATCACGGTCATCCATTTGTATCTTGTCGATCATCTGCACCACTTGATCTAACAATTTTGGTGTAGGGATCATAAAGGTTGCACCCTTCATGAATGTAGCAAACACACCTGCATCGCTACCTAATTGCTTCATATGTTCAAAGGTCGTCAGATTATCGCTATCCGCTTGCGGTTGGGTAAACAAAGCAAACAACGATTCTGGATCCATATTCTTAAAGGTATGCCAGCGAAACTTTTTATGTGCATCCGTGTAAATAGGGTTCTCGATTACGCTACCAATCATATTGGCTTTCTTTTCTTCCAACAGTTGCCGTTCATCTAAACGACGAAGAAACAACAGAAACGTAAACTGTTCAATAACCGTCAGAGGGTTGCTAATGCCACCTGTCCAGAATGCTTCCCATATCTTATCGACTTGGCTTTTAAGTTCACCGGTTATCATATTGTCCTTTGCTGTGTTGGTCTGAGTTTGCTGAAATGATTTAAGTTTTCTATTGTGACATTGTTTATAAGGTAGGGGTATTTAAAATGCAGTGGGAGTTGATAGAGAAATCTAAATAGTGGTTCTAAAAGGGAACCAGAAAGGTGAAAGGTTATTGGATTGCTATTTGACATAGCCCTAGCGTTAGCTAGTATCATGTGTTTTTACTCTTGAGACAAGGTATTCACAGTGCTTCAACTTTCACATATAGGCGAAATTCTTTTATCTAGCCTTATTACAGAATCAGCAGATGTTAAGAAAATACTTTTTGATAGTGCGTTTATTCAAAATAATTCAATTAAAGTTATACCTGAAATAAGGTTGGATGCATGCGGTTCTCTAATCTTTGATGGTGTTCATAAGATAGATGTGTCCGTTTTGGATTTGAATAATAGTATTTGTTATCCCATTGAAGCCAAGTTAGGTCTGGATCGATTATCTAAAAATGAATTTGAAAAACGGTTTATTGCAGATTGTGGTACATCACACCAAGGGGCAAGAGTTAAAGGAAGTATGATTTCCATATTGGAACGTCGATTGCCAGTGCAGTGTAAAGGGCATGACTTAACAGTTACCTATAATGGACAAAAGTTTATTGTCAATGACAGCTGGTCACTTGTTTGTCGTCAGCCAGTTATTAGTAAATGGTCATCAACGGGGAAACCAGCATTGTCAGAAAAATGTTCTATTATTAGTTTTGAAAGTTTAGTCAGAGCCTATGGCAGTAACAACGACTTTAACAATTTAATGAAGCGACTTTTAGAAAAAGACTATTACGCAGAATGGTTAACAAAATAACAAATAAACTTAGCCTATGAACAAAACTGAATTTATAGAAAGACTAATATCTAAATCGCCTGACCTATCCTCTACTGATGTGGGATTAGCTGTTAACAATCTTTTTGAACAAATGACTGCTGCTTTAGAGAATGGAGAACGTATTGAGATTCGTGGATTCGGTAGTTTTGATATTCGTCAGATGAAAGCCAGGCAAGCACGTAACCCTAAAACTGGGGAAGCTGTTAAGGTTCAACCCCATGCAACTATACATTTTAAGCCAGGGCTAGAAATGCGTAATCGAGTTAACAATACTAAATACCGTATTACTGACAGTTAAAGATGAGCAAAGTGTAATGCCGTGAGAAGGCAGAACATAGAAAACCGTTAAGGTTGAAGATGCTGTTTGTATACAATTGATATGGAAATTGAAATTAATTTGAAGCAACTTTCATTTAACTTCCATCATCACTTTTTAACCAATCACCCCCAGACAGATCTAGCAGAAAAGATTTATCCGGGGTAATTTAATTCGTCAGTACCATGCTATTTTCTTTCACAAAGGAGATAGTAATGAAACCTTGTAACAAGAATCGCATTCAAAGAAAAAATGAAGTGATCGCTACCACTGGCTTATCAAGCAGTACAATTGATAGACTTGAGAAAAAAGGAATGTTCCCCCAAAGAGTAAAACTTTCGCCCCATTTGATTGGATGGCATTCCACTGAAATACAAGATTATTTAAGCAACCTACCTAGAGCGTTTCCAAATTCAAGAGACGACGGTCATTCAGGAAATTCCCAATCTGTTTCGGAAGGAGGAAAATAATGAATATTAAAGACCTCCAAGTAAGAACCACACCTACAGGAATATTTGTCAAATCTAACGGAAGTAAATTTCGTTTAACTAATTTTTCTTGTCAAATAGTTTCAGAAACTAAAATCATAGATACTTTTGACAATGTATCTATGAGATTAACTCTTGATCTTGAAATGATGGGTGAAAAGCAGCAAATAACGATGCCTATTGAGGAATTTTATAGTAAAGAGTGGTTATTAAAGCATCTTGGTACAGATATTAAAATCAATACCAAGGTGAACCATAAAGAATTATGTGAAATCATAATAAAGGCAAGTAAATACAAAACCAAAAGTACTGAAATTGAAAAAATTGGTTTGAACATAGTTAATGGTATACCAACATTTCTACACAATGAAGGTGCTATAACTGCACAATCAGATTCATTAATAAATATAAAAGCGACACCTGAAGGTCATCTAAAAAACTGTAATTTACCAGAGTTAGCGGATAAAGATAATAAAACGAAATTTGTAAAACAATTTTTAAATATTTGTAATATATCTAAGACGAACCCATCCTGTGGTACATTACTATTCGCCAGTATAGTACGATCACCACTAACTCACTTCATACAAAACTCTGTTGTGGGTATTCTTGCAGGAAAGACAGGTACCTTCAAAACATCTATAGCTCTAATTGGGCAAGCATCTTATGGTAAAGACATAACTGAACCACTTGGCAACTGGAATTCTACAGCAAAGTCTACTGAGTTATTGGCTCAACAAGCTAATAATATATATTTACTTATTGATGACTTCACCGCATCTCATGCTAACAAAGAGACTGCAGCATTACTTGAATATGTTATTGGAGGAGCAGCTAATCATACTAGTCACGGATATGCAATTTCATCTACTAAAGCTGGGACTCCACCTCCAATAAATGCATTTATCATTATGACAGTAGAAGTCATACCACCAATAGAAGTCTCTCGAAAAGCAAGATGCATAATTAGTCAGATGTTAGAAGGCGATATAGATATTAACCGTTTAACAAAATATCAAGAGTATGCAGAGAATGGAAATTACTCAAAAGTAACAAGGTTATATGTTGAATATATTTTAGATAACTACGACTTCATTAATAAACACATTAAAGATTTATTTAAAAAATATAGGTCAAAAGCTGCTGGTGAATTAAACAATAACCTTCATAATAGAGCATCAAGTAATGTAGCAGATTTAGCCATTGGAATAAGATATTTCTTAAAGTTTTGTGCTGATAATAATTACATATCTAAAGACGATGAATTAATAATAATGGATACTCAGTGGTCTATATTAATTAATATAACAAACTCTCAGCCAGCAATATACAACTCATTAGAACCAAAATATATTGCTGAAGAGGAGCTATCACTTTTATTTAAAAGCAGTTCATTTAATATCTGCAAGTTAATTAATAAAACCATGACTGAAGAATGTGATATTGAAGATGATGATTTCTTAGGTTGGTATAGCCCTGAAGATAGGGTTTTTTATATAAACTCATCATTCAACACAACCCGTATAGTTGAATTATTACCTGAAAATATAAGACCATTAATAAATAGTGGTCCAAAATCATTTTGGGTTAATATGAAGCGATATGGACTTCTAGCAGAAGTAGATAGATCATCTGGTAAGAATTATGTTCGCCGGACAATTAGTGGATCTAAATATTGCGTATATTCACTCAAGTATTCATTAATAGGCAAACATTAGAAACACTTAGTCATGAGCTTCTCAAGTATAGGGCAAATAGAGCAATTATTGATTAACTCTAGCCTACAAAGGATGGTTTCTAATGCCCTATCTGCCCTTTGCCCTATTTACCCTGTACATTACCAATTAATCAAACCAATATAGTGATAATAGTATGTATACAAGTATATTACTAACAGCATACACATCAACATATAAGTAATTTAATTAATAGTTTCCTTGTATCAATGAATAAAACAAACTTAAAACGATCTTTATTTATAGATCATATATCATTTACCATACCAGTCAATAAAACCAATAATAAAAGGATTGTCCATAATAATACAAAATGTATTAAGACATTAAAGGAAGTTGTTTCATTAAAATATATGCCTAACTTTATTAACCAATACCATACATCTTGGTTAATAATAATTACCCAAGGAAGAAACACCTTTCAGGTAAAAGTATCCTATAATCCTATTAATATAAACACAAGGTTCTTTCGAATTGAATTTAACCCTAGTAAAGCCGGCAACAAAGGAATACAAATAATATCTAAATTATTAATACATATACTAGGAAAACAAATATCATCAATAATACCTAGCGAAGCAAATATAACTAGAATTGATATCACTGTAGACCGATATAATTTAAGAGATTATTACTACGCTCTAGTTGATAATATGACACACTCAACTATTAAAGCCATAGAAAGCAATCAACAACCAGGTAGAGATACTCAGATACTCGGAAATGGCAAACGACGATTGACTATTTATGATAAAGGAGTAGAGCAAAGCTCTTCATCAACAAACTGTATGCGCCATGAATTTAGAACTAGAAACCCTAAGCATGTCCTAAATGACCTGTATAAAATGGACAACCCTTTTAATGAATTACACCTTTATGATGACAGGATTTTTGATGATGATCTATTCTCTATAGAATTTAAAACCACAGTTCGTAAAGAAGGTATTCCAACAGCACTCAATCAATTGAATGAGTATTCTGTACGCAGACAGTATGTTAACCGTTTAAAACGATATGAACGCAATATTATTGGTAATGATAGCCTATGGGAGTTGTGGTCGGATTCCTTACAAATCCTTAGACCATTGTTATCATTACGCCAGAAACCAAAGAGGGATAAATATGCACACCCAAATCACACAAGTAGATGCATGTGTAGACTCTGATGGTGCAATTTGTACATCAAGAAATAATCAAAGCTATATGAGCGTAGATCTCATAAGGATCTTGAGCTGGTTTTTAAAAGATTGTATTTTACAACCTTGGAAGAGCTAACTGAATAATCAGAATGTAGCAAGCCCCACATTTCTTTTCTCAAAGAGACATTAAACGCGACATTATCTTTATATCAGACATAAAAAAAGGTCTGCAGAATTCTCTACAGACCTTTATTTTACTTGGCTCCCCCGGACGGGCTCGAACCGCCGACCTAGTGATTAACAGTCACCCGCTCTACCAACTGAGCTACAGGGGAATAATCTCTTATACATCAACATGGCGCGCCCGGAGAGATTCGAACTCCCGACCGCTCGGTTCGTAGCCGAGTACTCTATCCAGCTGAGCTACGGGCGCCGTGTTGATCTGTATATTATGTATCTTCTTGCTTTTTATGTCAACTATTTATTTATAATTTCTATAAAGTATTTAGCTTCCAAATTATGGCGGAGAGTGAGGGATTCGAACCCTCGATGGGAGTTAAAGCCCATACTCCCTTAGCAGGGGAGCGCCTTCGGCCTCTCGGCCAACTCTCCTAAAACTTGTTACTCTTCAGAACCTGTCAATCCAGTTGACTCTGCTTGTTCTTTTTTAATTCTTTCGTAGATTTCTTCTCTATGCACTGATGTTTCTTTTGGTGCATTGATACCAATACGAACTTGGTTACCCTTAACCCCTAAGACAGTGACTGTTACATCATCACCTATCATTAAGGTTTCTCCTACTCGTCGAGTTAAGATAAGCATAATATCTCCCTACGTTTCCATTTAATTTAGTTGCTTGAGTTCAACCAACCAAGCTCTCTATTATAACTAGTTTTCCAGAAAAATAAAGCATAATTTTTATTATATTTTTATTCTTTATCTAATCCAAAAGCATTGTGCAATGCACGAACACCTAGCTCTAAATACTTTTCATCAACAACAACTGAAATCTTAATCTCAGATGTGGAGATCATTCTAATATTAATTCCTTCATCTGCCAAGGTCTTAAACATAGTACTTGCAATTCCAGCATGAGAGCGCATTCCAACACCCACAATTGATATCTTAACGATACTGTCATCACCTGTTACTTGCTTAGCACCTAAGGTTTCGCAAACTTCCTCTAAAACTGCTTTAGTTTTTTGATAATCGTTTCTATGAACAGTAAATGTAAAATCCGTTGTCTTATCATCGGCTATATTTTGAATAATCATATCAATCTCGATATTCTTATCCGCCACAGGGCATAAGATTTTTGACGCTACGCCTGGCAAATCAGGAACACCTGTGATTGTAAGTTTAGCTTCATCACGATTAAATGCAATGCCTGAAATTAAAGCTCTTTCCATTTCTGATTCCTCATAGGTAATTAGTGTGCCATTACCTTCTTTAAACGATGATAATACTCTTAGTGCAACATTATATTTTCCTGCAAATTCGACTGCACGAATTTGCAATACTTTTGATCCTAAACTGGCCATTTCTAGCATTTCTTCAAAGGTTATACTCTCTAACCTTCTCGCTTTTGGCTCCACTCTTGGGTCTGTTGTATAAACACCATCAACATCTGTATAGATGTGACATTCTTTAGCTTTTAAAGCCGTGGCTAATGCAACTGCTGTTGTATCTGATCCTCCACGACCTAGTGTCGTAATATTTCTATGTTCGTCAACACCTTGAAAACCTGCAACGACAACTACTCGCCCTGCTTCAAGATCTTGCTTAATACTAGCATCATCAATTTCTCTGATTCTAGCTTTGGTATGCGTACTATCCGTTAATATTTTAACTTGCCCACCAGTATAGGAACGTGCAGGACAACCTAAATTATGTAGAGCCATAGAAAGTAATGACATGGTGACTTGCTCTCCAGTAGAAAGCAACACATCCATCTCTCTATCATTAGGAGAAGCTTGCATTTCTGCTGCCAGCGATGTTAAACGATTAGTTTCACCACTCATTGCTGATACCACAGCAATAATATCGTCCCCCTGATCTCGCGCTTGTTTAATTTTTTCTGCAACAGCTTTTATACGCTCTACTGATCCAACAGAGGTACCGCCAAATTTATATACAAATAATGCCATTTTTTAACTTACTATATCCAATCACTATTAAGGCTATACAACATACCCTAAGTTGACGCATTTCACTATCTATCGGGTTACGTTTTACTAACCCAACCCACTTATCCTTTTAGTTGCTCCTGCACCCAGCTAGGAACTTGCTTTAAAGCTTCTTCTAGTCCAGAAGGATCATTGCCACCAGCTTGTGCCATGTCAGGTCGCCCACCACCTTTACCCCCAACTTTTGTTGCTACTGAATTAACTAAATCACCGGCTTTTAAACGCTTAGTTTGGTCTTTAGATACACCTGCAATTAAACTCACTTTATCACCTTGAACCGTTGATAAAATAATTGCTGAACTACCGAGTTTATTTTTAAGCTGATCAACCATATCCCTTAAAGCTTTTGGGTCCACATCATCTAGTTTAACGGCCAACACTTTTATACCATCAACATCAACAGCTTGAGATGTTAATTCTCCACCAGCAGAAGCTGCAAGTTTTGACTTCAAGCGATCTAATTCTTTTTCTAGTGCTTTATTCTTTTCTACTAATTGCAGAACTTTATCTGATGATTTTTCTACTGAACTTTTAACCATTCCAGCAATATTAGACAGTACTTTATCTCGACTAGCTATCCAATCAAAACAAGCTTTTCCTGTGACAGCTTCAATACGTCGAACACCAGAAGCAACACCAGTTTCACTAATGATTTTAAAGCATCCAATATCACCAGACCTTTCTACATGTGTTCCACCACAAAGCTCAGTTGAAAACTCACCCATTTTCAATACTCGAACTTCATCACCATATTTTTCACCAAATAAAGCCATTGCCCCAGCTTTAACAGCATCATCTTTTGACATTATCTCTGCTGAAACCAAATTATTCATGCGAATTTGAGCATTTACAATAGCTTCAATGGTTATAATTTCATCAACAGTCATTGGCTCAAAATGAGAAAAATCAAAACGCAATCTTTCAGGATTAACTAATGAGCCTTTTTGGGTTACATGATCCCCTAAAGTCTCACGCAATGCCGCATGTAACAAATGCGTTGCAGAGTGATTCAGTTCTGTCGCATTTCTATCTTCACCATTAACCGTTAATTCACAGCTCTGCCCATTATTAATAACACCTTGAACTACTTTGCCTTTGTGTAAAAATAAACTACCACCTTGTTTTTGAGTATCAAATACTTCAAAAATAGAACTTCCAACAGTAATAGTTCCATTATCACCAACCTGCCCACCTGATTCGGCATAAAAAGGAGTTTTCTCTAAAACAACAACCCCCTCTTCACCCTCAGCAAGACTTTCCACAGCTTGCCCTTTTAAAAATAAACCAGCAATAAGCGATGCATCATTTAAACTGTTATAGCCAGTAAAATCTGTTTGGCTATTATGTCGAATATCTTGATCATAATCAGCTCCAAATTTACCACCGGCTCTTGCTCTATCACGCTGTGCTGTCATTTCGATTTCAAAGCCAGCATGATCAACAGTTAGGTTTTGCTCTCTGGCAAAGTCAGCCGTTAAATCGACGGGGAAACCGTATGTGTCATATAAAAGAAATACGACATCACCATTAATAACATTACCTTCAATCTTGGCAACATTAGCTTCTAAAACTTTCATTCCTTGCACTAAAGTTTCTGAAAATCTTTCTTCTTCTTTCTTTAAGACACGCTCAACTTGTTCCTGTGCTTGCTTTATTTCTGGAAAAGCATCGCCCATTTCTGTCACTAAAGGCGCAACTAATTTATAAAAGAAAACATCATCAACGCCTAAACGATAACCATGACGAATTGCTCGACGGATAATACGTCTTAATACATAGCCTCGGCCTTCATTAGAGGGTAATACACCATCTACCACCATAAATGCGCATGAACGAATATGATCCGCAATTACCCGTAATGAACTATTCGTTAAATCAGTTGTTCCTGCTAATTCAGCCGCAACTTTTAATAGGTTTTGAAATAAATCAATTTCATAATTATTATGTACACCCTGTAAAACAGCTGCAATCCTTTCTAATCCCATCCCTGTATCTACTGATGGTGCAGGTAATGCGTGTAAAGTGCCCTCTTTATCACGGTCATATTGCATGAAAACTAAATTCCATATTTCAATATAACGATCACCATCTTCTTCAGGTGTTCCGGGTGGTCCACCTGCTATATCTTCACCATGATCATAAAATATTTCAGTACAAGGCCCACATGGACCTATATCACCCATCGACCAAAAGTTATCTTTTGCACCAATTCTTGAAAAACGACTAGGATCGACTTTTACATCTTCCAGCCAGATTGCTTCAGCTTCATTATCCTCTTCAAAAACGGTAATCCATAGCTTTTCAGCTGGAATTTCTAACTCTTTAGTTAAAAAATCCCATGCAAAATGAATGGCATCTTTTTTAAAATAATCACCAAAACTAAAATTGCCAAGCATTTCAAAAAATGTATGGTGCCTTGCGGTATAGCCTACATTTTCTAAATCATTATGCTTGCCACCAGCACGCACACAACGCTGTGTCGTCGTTGCTCTTGTATAGTCACGTTTTTCCCGTCCTAAAAACACATCTTTAAACGGTACCATTCCTGCATTTGTAAACAACAAAGTAGGATCATTTCCAGGTACAAGTGAGCTGGAAGCTTGAACTGAATGTCCGTGTTGTTTAAAGAATTCTAAGAAGGCAGCACGTAACTCTGCACTGGTCATTTTTTTCATATTATCTAACTTAATTAATCTATTTTTCATAACCTTACTTTCAATTGACTAGTAAGGCTCTATGTTTATTAGCTTATAACTGTTTTTATCAATTCGTGAGTAAACCCACGTTGCTGTAAAAACCTACTCTGTTTTAACCACTCTTTTTCTGATGTGGGTTTATTATCACCAAATTTTTTGTGGCACACCTGTTCAATTAAATTAAACCAACTACCTGTTAAATCTAACACAACAGGATCAAGATTAAACCCAACAATACCGCGCTGCCTTAATTCATAAGCAATTTTTACAGGCCCAAAGCCTTTTCTAATGCGATATCTAGTATAAGACTCAGCAAAACGTTCATCGCTTTGCCAGCCTTCATCAATCAACATATCAATAACAAGTTGTATTTCTGAGCGGTCAAACCCTTTTAGGCCTAATTTATCCAATAATTCTCGTTGACTGTGTTCTCGCCGGGTTAATAATCGAATGCATTTTTCTCTTATTTCTCTAACCGGCTCAAAGTCATTACACATTAATTACTTTTTGTTTGTTTCTTCATCTTTTTCTTCAGCATCATCAGTTACAACACCTAGCGCTTCAGCTCGAATTTTAGCTTCAATTTCTTGTGCTTTCTCGGGGTTTTCAGTTAAAAATATTTTTACATTTTCCTTGCCCTGACCTATTTTTGCATCACCATAGCTATACCAAGAGCCAGCTTTGTTGATAAAACCATACTTAACACCCAAATCGACTAACTCTCCAAGGAAAGACACCCCTTCCCCATAAACAATTTCAAATTCAGCCTGTTTGAATGGAGGCGCAACTTTATTTTTAACAACTTTAACCCGTGTTTCGTTACCAATAATTTCATCACCCTTTTTGATTGCACCAATACGGCGAATGTCCAATCGAACAGAGGCATAAAATTTTAATGCATTACCACCCGTTGTGGTTTCAGGGTTACCAAACATTACACCAATCTTCATTCTTAATTGATTGATAAAGATAACCAAAGTATTTGAACGCTTGATATTAGCTGTTAACTTTCTTAAAGCCTGTGACATAAGTCTAGCTTGTAGGCCCATATGAGAATCCCCCATATCGCCTTCAATTTCAGCTTTTGGTGTTAAAGCAGCTACTGAGTCAACAACAATCATATCAACAGCTCCAGATCTCACCAGCATATCGGTAATTTCTAATGCTTGCTCCCCTGTATCGGGTTGAGAGATTAATAAATCATCTAAATTAATCCCAATTTTTTCAGCATAAACAGGATCTAAGGCATGCTCAGCATCAATAAATGCCGCAGTCCCACCTTGTTTTTGCATTTGAGCAATGGTTTCCAGCGTCATGGTGGTTTTACCCGATGACTCTGGACCATAAATTTCCACAACACGCCCTTTGGGTAAGCCACCAGCGCCTAATGCAATATCTAGTGACAAAGAGCCCGTTGAAACCACATCAATTCCTTTTGTTGATACATCGCCCATACGCATAACAGAACCTTTGCCGAACTGTTTTTCAATCTGCATCAACGCTGCACCCAGCGCCTTCTTTTTATTATCGTCCATTTTATGCTCGTGGTTTTATTCAAAATGATAAAAAACCTGCTAAAAATGACATTTTAAGCAAGGTCTAAAAATAACCGCTTATTATCACATAGAGAGTGATCCTGAGACAGCTTTTGATAAAAAAAAACCGCATCTTTTAGATGCGGTTTTTTTGGCCAACCAAATCATTTATAAAAGCAGTCTAATAAATCAATTATAAAGCACTTATTTAGCCTAGAAATTAAAAAGCATATTAAAATTATCTGAAGATATTTTTGCAATATCTTCTACGCTCGTTCCCCTTAATTCTGCAATATGCTCAGCCACATGCGGCACGTAAGTTGGGTAGTTTGGCTTACCTCTAAAAGGAACTGGCGATAAATAAGGAGAATCGGTTTCAATTAAAAATCGATCAGATGGCACTTTCTTAGCGACCTCTTTAATCGCCTGGGCATTTTTAAACGTTACAATACCCGAGAAAGAAATATAAAAACCTAAATCAAGTGCTTTTTCTGCGTAAGCCCAGTCTTCAGTAAAACAATGAATAATACCACCCACCTGATCGGCACCTTCAGCCGCTAAAACGTCCAGTGAATCATGACCTGCTTCCCGCGTGTGAATAATAAGCGGTTTATTTAATGTTATAGCGGTCTTAATATGGTTTCTAAAACGCTGATGTTGCCATTCTAAATCTCCCTCACTACGAAAATAATCCAGCCCAGTTTCCCCAATCGCAATAACCTTTGGATCTTTAGCTAACTCAACTAATTCATCAACACTGGGGTCCTGTCCTTCTGTTACATTTGGATGAACACCAACTGATAAAGATATCTCTGGATAATCTCGAACCATATCGTACATTGCAGGATATGCTTCTAAATCAATTGCAATACACAGCATGTGATCGATTTTTTTGTTTTTTGCTTCTTGCATAAAACAAGAAAAGTCATTGTTATAGGGTGCTAGATCGATACGATCAAGGTGGCAGTGGGAATCTATGAACATATTTTAATTAAAGTGAGGAGGTGAATATCATTTTTCAACAATATTACCACTTTAGAAAAAAATAATGTAAGTAAAGCAATGCAGGGGGAAGTATTTGTAGAGCGAACCTTAGTCCGCAATAATTTATAGCGTTACAAATATTTTACAATGTATGGGTTGAACGTTCAGACTCAAGAGTTCCTGCTAAATAGGTTTCGATTTTATTCCTTGCAGCCCCACCATCTTGGTCACTAAATTGAACACCAACACCTGCTGCACGATAACCTTCTGCTCCTGCTGGTGTTTTCCAAATAATCTTACCTGCAATAGGTAATCGTTCAGTTTCATCCATTAAATTCAGCAACATAAAAACCTCTTCCCCCATCTCGTACTCTCTTTTGGTAGGTATAAACAACCCGCCATTAATAACAAAAGGCATATAAGCGGCGAAAAGAGCGTTTTTTTCTTTAATTGAAAGAGACAATATACCTTGTCTAGGCGTTGCTGGTGTAGACATTGTTTTATCCGCGATTAAGTTCAGTACAATTAATTAAAATCTCTTCAAACATCAATTGTTTATTCAATTGAGTATCAAGCCTTTGCTGGCTTAATAAAAGAAAATCATAATATTTATATAATGCTTTTAAGTCTAGCTGTTCTGACAATTGTTTCAAGTCTGAAAACAAATCAATATTCACTATTTTATCGTCTGGGGAATGACATTTAAGTTTAATTATATCCATCACCCAGCCAGTTAGACAATATAACAAAAATTCCATTGTTTTCTTATCCAGCTTGTACCATTGCTCTGCAATGGTGATAAAACTTTCTTCTGCCCTTACTACTTTAAGCCATTTGTTAAAGCAATCACTCCTAAAATCTAATACAGAATCATTAGCAAACTGCTTTGCCAATAAAGGCGACCCCTTTGATAAATTTAATAATAATGCTGCGTTATCAGTAACTCCCTGAGACTCTAACCAAGCGATAGCCTGATTTTCATCAGAAACAGAAACATGAAGTTTTTGACATCGACTTCTAATAGTAGCGGGGAGTTTTGATGGTTTATCAGTCAATAAAACCAAACATGTTCGCTCTGTTGGTTCTTCTAGGTATTTTAAGAAAGCATTGGCTGAAGCATTATTTAAACTATCGGCAGAATCAATAATAACGACTCTATAGCTTTCAAATTGTGGTTTTAATACAAGCTTTGTCGTTAACTGCCTAATTATATCAATACCAATAGCTTTTCCTGGCTCTTCAGGTTTCAGATAAATAAAATCAGGATGAGTTTTTGCTTTAAAAAGTGTGCAACTCTGGCATTTTCCACAAGGCTCACCTTCCATCGTAGGAGATGAACACATTATTAATTGTGTAAAATATTCTGCTAACTGAAGCTTACCCAATCCTGTATTCCCAATCATCAACAACGCTTGAGGAATACGGTTTTGACTAATATAGCGATTTAATTGAGTCCAGCTAGGTTGCATCCATGGATAAGTTTGTAAAATATTGCTCATTTACGTTTACAGTACAGCCTTAATAACAGTAGCAATTTCTGCTTGTACTTTATCAAGAGTTTGAGCAGCATTAACAGTTTTTATCACCCGAGGATTATTTGCAGCCCGAAGTAAAAAAGTGGCCCGTACCTTTTCAAAAAACTCATTTTTTTCTAGTTCGAATCGATCAAGCTCCCCCCTTTTATTTGCCCTATCCATCCCAATAGCAATTGGAGCATCTAATAAAAGAGTTAGCTCAGGTTTAATATCAGCTTGTACATTTTCCTCTAACCATTCAATAACACGGGTGTCCATACCTCGACCACCACCTTGATAAGCAAAAGTGGAATCTGTAAAACGGTCACATAAGACCCAGCTACCTTGTAGTAATGCTGGCTTAATGACTTGTTCAATATGTTGAGCTCTAGCTGCAAACATCAACAATAGCTCTGTAGTTTCAGAAACAACTTCTTGTTGATTTTGTAACAACAACTGCCTAATATTTTCAGCAAATACAGTTCCACCTGGTTCTCTTGTGGTAACAACAGTCAGCCCTTGCTCTTCTAATAATTGTTTAATAAAACTTAAATTAGTAGACTTACCAACACCTTCACCACCCTCCAAGGTAATAAACTTGCCTTTTTTCATCGTTTTCTTTGATATTTATTAACAGCATTGTTATGTTCTCTTAATGTTGCAGAAAACACATGAGTACCTTGTCCATTTCCTTTTGCTACAAAATACAGGCTCTTTCCTTTTTTTGGATGTACTGCAGCATGTATCGCATCTTTCCCTGGCATAGCAATCGGTGTAGGAGGCAAACCTTTAATTACATAAGTATTATAAGCTGTTGCCTGTCTTAAATCTTTATACCGAATATTACCTTTGTAACTATCACCCATACCATAAATAACAGTAGGGTCGGTCTGTAACAACATACCTTTGCGTAATCTCCGCGTAAAAACCCCTGAAATTTGAGCTCTTTCAATTGCAGCCCCAGTTTCTTTTTCTACTATAGACGCTAAAATTAATGCTTCATAAGGGCTTTTTAAAGGTAGGTTTTCTTCCTTATTCTCCCACTCCTGCTTTAAAACAAGTTGCATTTTATTGTAAGCAACTTTTAATAAATTTATATCTGTCGTATCTTTATCAAAAAAATAAGTATCGGGAAAAAAAAGACCTTCTGGATGCTTATAATTAGAATCTAATTTTGCCAGAATATCTTGGTAATCAACATTCTCTATCGTCTGCTTTATATTTGGATTTTGCTGAATCTTGGCAATAATTTGCTTAAAACTCCAGCCTTCTGGAAAAGTAATTGAGTACTGACGTGATTTGCCTTTAACAAATACAGCCAGAATATCAGGCATGGTAAGCCCTGGCTTTAACTCATATTCTCCAGCTTTTAATTTATTTGCAACTTTTTGCTGATAAGCAATCACTTTAAACCAGAGCGGTTTAATTGCTACCTGTTGGTCTAATAATTTATCAGTGATTTTTGTAAAACTATCGCCTTTTTTTATTTCAATAACACGAGATTCTTTAACAATAACAGCTGTAGTTAATGCCGCATTATATTCTGTCCATAGCCATACCAGAGTGATACTAATCAGTAAAAATAAAGCAGTAAATATTTTAGTTATCATAAAAAGTCTAGAGTCTGTTTTTTAAACTGTAAAAATAAAGCCTGTAATTTATGAGTGACTTGCCCCACATTATAAGTATGTTCTACTAACTGTTTAACTGGCCATATACCTATTACAGAATTAGTGATAAATAATTCATCTGCCTTGTAAACATCTTCTTTACTAAGTACAGTTTCTATTACTGGGATTTGCTGCTCTTTAGCTAGCTGTATAATAATGTCTCTTAAAATCCCACGAACCCCACTTTGTGTTATTTCTGGAGTGTATAAGCAATTATCTTTAACGATAAAAACATTGCTCATCGTGCCTTCAACCACATGCCCATGACAGTTCATCATTAAACCTTCATGTAAATCAGCAGAACTCCATTCCGCTCGTGCCAACACTTGCTCTAAACGATTAAGGTGCTTAATCCCAGCTAAACTAGGGCTTATACCTAACTGAGTCTGACAAAAAAAGGCATTAATACCCTGTGTAGTTAATTTTTCAGAATAACTAGGATAAGGGTGTAAGGAAAATAGGCGTGTAGGATGAATCACTTCAGGTTGACGGTAACCTCTGCCACCCGAACCACGAGTGACGATCAACTTTAATACAGCATGATCACTATTTTTTGCTAACTGAAAAGCTTCTTGTTTCAGTATTGATATATCTGGGGTAGGAATCAACAATTTTTCACAGCCTAAATTAAGGCGCTGCAAATGCTGATTTAAGAAGACAGGGTTTCCATCTACGATTTCGATAGTTTCAAATAAACCATCGCCATACTGAAAGCCCCGATCTAAAAATTCTATACAGTGTTTACTTTCACCATTGAGTAGGTACATTTAAAAACACTGATTTTTTTCTAAATTATTTGTAATGTTTAAAAACCAAAGAACCGTTAGTACCACCAAAACCGAAAGAGTTAGAGATGGCAATATCAATCTTCATTTCTCTTGCTGTATTAGGTACAAAATCCAAATCACATTCAGGATCTTGGTTTTCTAAGTTAATTGTTGGTGGAGCAACCTGATTTTTAATAGCTAAAGCAGATAAGACTGCTTCAATCCCACCCGCAGCACCTAACAAATGACCAATCATAGATTTAGTTGAGCTAACAGCAACATTATAAGCATGATCACCTAAAGCTGCTTTCATTGCTTGAGTTTCACCCAAATCACCTGCTGGTGTTGATGTACCATGCGCATTGATGTAATCAACTTGATCTGAATTTAAACCAGCATCACGTAAAGCATTTTTCATACAACGTGCAGCACCTTCACCACCCACAGAAGGCGTAGTCATATGATATGCATCTCCGCTCATGCCATACCCTACTAGTTCAGCATAAATTTTTGCGCCTCTAGCTTTTGCATGTTCAAGCTCTTCTAAAACAACAACGCCAGAACCATCACTTAATACAAAACCATCACGATCTTTATCCCAAGGGCGACTTGCTGCTTGAGGATCATCGTTTCTACGTGATAAAGCTTTTGCTGATGCGAATCCACCCATTGCTGTTGGTGAGGTTGTACAACGCTCAGCCCCTCCAGCAATCATGACATCTGCATCACCATATTTAATTAATCTTGCTGCATCACCAATATTATGTGTTCCTGTTGTACAGGCTGTCACAATAGCAAAATTGGGGCCTTTCAAACCATATTTAATTGAAAGGTTTCCAGAAATCATATTGATAATATTGCCCGGTACAAAAAAAGGTGATATCCGGCGAGGACCACTTTTTTCATAAGTTGCAAAACATTCTTCGATTCCTGTAATACCACCAATACCAGAGCCTATAGCTACACCGATACGCTCAGCATTTTCTTCTGTTACTTCTATACCTGAGTCTTCAATCGCCTGACAACCAGCAGCAATACCATATTGAATAAAGCCATCCATTCTTTTGGCATCTTTAGCCGCTATATATTCAGTGATATCTAGGTCTCTAATGACTCCACCAAAAGTGGTTGCAAAAGGCGAAATATCAAATGAATCTATCTGGCTAATACCACTTTTGCCATTAAGAATACCATTCCAGGTATCTGAAACATTGTTAGCTAAAGGTGTAACTGCACCTAAACCAGTGATGACAACTCGACGTGTGCTCAAAGTAGAATCCGTTAGAAAAATTAAATATTGGAGGAAAGTATACCCTTGAAATCAGGATATTATTCTAGTGAATGAGAACTCATTCACTAGAATTTTCAATCAATTATAGATTTGTATTGATATAATCGATTGCTAACTGAACAGTAGTGATTTTTTCAGCTTCTTCATCTGGAATTTCACATTCAAATTCTTCTTCAAGAGCCATTACTAACTCTACTGTATCTAAAGAATCAGCACCAAGATCATCAACAAAAGATGCATCGTTAGCAATATCATCTTTAACACCTAGTTGTTCTGCAACAATCTTTTTTACGCGCTCTTCAATGTTACTCATTTTTATTTTCCTCAAACAAAGTGCGTTAAATATACACTTTCAGTTTTATTAATATTTATTAAAAGTTATGCCTCTGGCTACACACCAGAAGACTGAGTGGAATTATACTTGAAATTACAACAATGTCACAACACTATGACATAAACATGCCACCGTTAACGTGAATTGTTTCACCGGTCACATAAGATGCCCCTTCCGAAGCTAAAAAAGAAACTGCATGAGCAATTTCTTTGGGATCACCCAATCGACCTAATGCAATTGAACTCATCAATGCATTTTTATGTTCGTCAGCTAATTCTTTAGTCATATCTGTATCAATAAAACCTGGTGCTACAGTATTAACCGTAATGTTTCTAGAACCAACTTCTTTAGCCATAGATTTAGCAAAACCGACCATACCTGCTTTTGATGCAGCATAATTTGTTTGCCCTGCATTACCCGTTGCACCAACAACCGAAGAAATATTAATTATTCTTCCTGTTTTGGCCTTCATCATACCGCGTAACACTGCTTTGCTCATGCGAAAGATAGATGTTAGGTTGGTAGTAATAATATCTTCCCACTCATCATCTTTCATTCGCATTAATAAGTTATCACGCGTAATACCTGCGTTATTAACTAAAACTGCAGGTGCAGCATAATCTTCTGCAATTTTCTTGATAACTTCAGCAATTGAATCAGCATCAGCAACATTCAATTTTAAACCTTTACCGTTATCTGACAAATAAGCTGATATCGAATCTGCGCCATTATCACTCGTGGCAGTACCCACTACAAAAAAACCATCAGCAACTAATTGCTCAGCAATTGCACGACCAATACCACGACTTGCACCTGTAACTAACGCGACTTTCTTATCCATTTAATTGCTCCAACACTTTTTCTAATGTAGCTGGATCATACATTGTCATATGATCAGCAGCTTTTACAATACGCTTATTAAGCCCCATCAATACTTTTCCAGGCCCACATTCAACAAAATGGGTAACCTCTTGTTCATTCATGTACTTAACACTATCAACCCAGCGTACTGGTTTAAATAACTGTTCTTTTAGTGCATTTGCAATTGCACTTGCTTCTTTATGTGATTCAACATCAACATTATGAATTAAAGTCATCTCTGGAACTGCTATTTCAATTGCTTGTAAATTCTCAAACAATTTCTCAGCAGCTGATTCCATCAAAGCACAATGCGAAGGTACACTTACTGGTAATTTTAAAGCTCTTTTAGCACCTGCTTCTTTTGCAGCAACCATTGCTTTTTCAACTGCGCCATCATGCCCCGCAATAACAACTTGTCCGGGTGCATTAAAATTGACTGCAGCTACAATTTCATTACCTGCACTTTCAGCACAAACATTAATAACTTGCTGATCATCCAACCCGATAATAGCAGCCATTGCACCAACACCTACAGGTACAGCTTCTTGCATCAAGCGACCACGTTCTGCAACCAACTTAATCCCATCTTCAAACTTAATAGAACCAGAATTAACTAATGCAGTGTATTCACCCAAACTATGCCCAGCCATCCAAGCAGGTCTAGTAGCTGATTGCTCACACCATACACGCCACATAGCTACACCAGCAGCTAACATAGCAGGTTGGGTATTATGTGTTTGATTTAAATCTTCAACCGGCCCATTTTGAACCATTTTCCATAAATCAAAACTTAAAACATCAGATGCCTGCTCAAAGGTTTGTGTAATTATTGGAAAAGATTCTGCCATTGCTGACAACATTCCAATAGACTGTGATCCTTGACCAGGAAAAACAAAGGCTAAATTATTATTTTTACTCATAATGATATTTTTATTTTTATAAAATAAAAAACTAAGCTAAAGATTATCCTTAACTTGCTTGATTAATACTTAATTAATGCTGAACCCCATGTAAACCCAGCACCGAAAGCCTCTAACAGAATAAGCTGACCGCGTTTAATACGCCCATCCCTTACACCTTCATTCAAAGCCAATAATACCGAAGCTGATGATGTATTCCCTTGATTCTCTAAGGTCAAGATCACTTGATCCATTGACATTTTAAGCTTTCTAGCCGTTGCAGCAATGATTCTGGTATTTGCTTGATGAGGCACCAACCAGTCAATATCTGTTTTCTCTAAACTATTTGCAGCCAATGTTTCATCAACAATACGCCCCAGAGTGTTAACAGCAACTTTAAAAACCTCATTACCTTTCATATTAATAAAACCCTTTTCGTCACTATTACTTTCAGTAGCAGTCTGTGGGTTTGGGCAATAAAGCAAGTCTTCAAAACCGCCATCGGAATGAATATGTGTTGATAAAATACCAAATTCATCAGACGAATCTAAAAGCACGGCACCTGCACCATCACCAAACAAAATACAAGTTCCTCTATCAGTCCAGTCAACTAGTCGAGAGCAAATTTCTGAGCCTATAACAAGAACCTTAGCTGCAGCACCAGATTTAATATATTGATCAGCAATACTTAGCGCAAAAATAGAACCAGAACATGCCGCTTGAACATCAAAGGATACACATTCTTTAATACCCAGTTTATTCTGCAACATACAGGCCGTACTTGGATACACTCTATCAGGTGTACCAGTAGCAACAATTATCAAATCTATTTCGCCAGCTTCAATACCCGCCATCTCTATAGCTTGTCGAGCCGCAATTTCAGCCATACTAGCCGCGGTTTCTTCTGGCCCTGCAATACGTCGTGTTTTTATACCTGTGCGCTCATAAATCCATTCATCAGTTGTTTCAACCAATTTAGAAATATCATCATTAGTGCGTACCGTTTCTGGCAAATAACCGCCTGTACCAATTATCTTTGAACAACGTTTCATAGTTACTCTCTATTTTCTAGAGTGACAGCGACTTTGTCACTAATTTTACGTGTTACATCTTTTACAATTTCAACTTCAGCAAGTTGTATTGCAGTTTGAAAAGCTAATTCGTCTGCACCTCCATGACTTTTAACAACCAACCCACGCAAACCAATAAAACTTGCGCCATTATACATTCTAGGATCGATACTTTCTTTAAATAGCTTTAATACTGGATAAGCAACGATAGCTGCAAACTTAGTAAATATATTTTTAGAGAACAGTTCCTTTAACTTTGTAGCAAACATTTTAGCAGCACCTTCGATAGACTTAAGTGCAACATTACCTACAAAGCCATCAGTCACAATCAAATCAACTTTTACCGATCCTGCATTAATTGAATTACCTTCAACATAACCAATATAGTTTAGAGAAGAAGATTCAAGTAATTTCGCTGCCGACTTCACCTGCTCATTACCCTTCATATCTTCTTCACCAATATTCAACAGACCAACTCTTGGCTCAGCAACATTTTCAACGGCTTTAACAACCTCTTCACCCATAATCGCAAATTGAAATAAATGCTCTGCCGTACAATCAACATTAGCCCCCAAGTCAAGAATATGCGTGTGCCCAAATGTTGAAGGCAATGTCGATATAATAGCGGGTCTATCAATCCCAGGTATCATTTTTAATACAAATCTTGCAATAGCCATTAAAGCACCCGTATTACCAGCACTTACACAAGCATCTGCCTGACCATCTCGCACAAGATTAATAGCAACTCGCATCGAAGAGTCTTTTTTACTCCTTAATGCAGACTGTGGCTTTTCATCCATTTCAACTTGCTGTGAAGCATGTTGAATAGAAAGCCTATCGTTATATTTAGTACCGGTATCGACAAGAAGCTCATTCAGAACAACTTCGTCTCCGACCAAAATAATTTTTAAATTAGGATTTGCATCTAAGCAATTTAATGATGCTGGTATGGTTACTTGAGGACCAAAATCCCCACCCATCGCATCAATAGCAATTGTTGAGCTCACGCCAGGGTTAACTCCAGAAAATTTTATAGAAACCGATATAGAATTAGATCGGTAAATATTAAGTTATGTAGAAAAATCCACATACCTTAAAAGATTGAGGGAGTATAACTACCCCCTCACTCAGACTGTATTAGTCTTCGTCGTTCAATACAACTTGACGACCTTTGAAAACACCATCAGGAGTCATATGATGACGCAAGTGAGTTTCACCTGTCATAGGATCTTGAGATAGTGTTTTACTTGTTAAAGTATCGTGTGAACGACGTTGTCCACGTCTTGAACGTGTTACTTTGCTTTTTTGTACAGCCATTTTTAATCTCCAGTATTTTTAAGTTTAGCTAAAACAGAAAACGGGTTGTTAGAATCCATTGGTTTATCTTCGACTTCTATTTCAATAGCTTCTTCAACTTCCTCTTGCTCCACACATATATATGGATGTTTAGGAAAATCAGGTAATGCCAACAAAATTTCATCTTCAACAAGTTCATCAAGTGAAATCTTCTCACTTTCAATCATCATAGGCTCGCAATCACTCGCCAGCCTATCAGCTTGCTCTAAAGATTGAACCATACCTAATTTAAAATGCTTATCCAAAGGCAAAACAAATTGCTCTGCACAGGACTGACACTCAATAATTAAATTTGCTTTGATTTCACCTACAATAGTAGGTACCCTTCCTTCTTTATCAAAAGAAAGGTCGATTTCTATTTCCCCTGAGGTATCAAGCAAAATTTCAGACAAACGAGGCAACTCATTTATTTTAATTTTGCCAGATAGTTGCTTGCCTCTCTCGGCAAAACTCACTGGATCTATATGAACAGGTAAACGATCTAACATAACTTATCAATTCTAAATGGTTAAGGCATTTCCGTCAATACCCTTTAGTACAATCTGTAACTAAAGTTATCAAAAGCAACCAATATACTTAATTATCATCTGCAATAATACTTCTAAAATTAATATGAGACCTATAATCTTAGCTTCTTCCTCTAAATATTACATATCCCACTTAAGTAGCGAACGTCATTGAGTGATTAACAAAGCTCTGAGCATTACCTTTACTGATGCATTTCAACCCTTCAGCATAAGCTTGATATAACGCATCAACAGTCCGTGGTCTTTTTTTACGTAAGTACTGTTTAATTTTATTCCATGCCAATTCAATTGGGTTAAGGTCAGGTGAGTAAGGCGGTAGATAAATAA
>Ga0209184_1000753_pt1 | contig 29100 bp, 18 predicted proteins | sample EN8Hudsemesocosm_2_FD_184627 | JGI IMG/M metagenome (GOLD analysis project Ga0209184, IMG submission 184627) | Methane-oxidizing microbial communities from mesocosms in the Hudson Canyon - EN8C Hudson Canyon (SPAdes) (version 2) | ecosystem: Environmental > Aquatic > Marine > Cold seeps | place... | reverse complement strand
CGGGGCACATAGTGAGATAGTATTTCAATCTTGATGTATACTTCTTTGTGCTTTATTGTCCTTTCAGTCTTGATTGATTTTTCCGCTTCGCGGGCAAATACTTCTAGTTCATTTTTATTAAGAGTCTGCCTATCCTTTAACTCTTAATAAGAGTAGTAGTGATAGGCAGTTACACAATATTTTTTACAGTCTAGTAACTGCTGCAATTTCATCAACAGCTTGATACACCGTTTTACCACCTAATATGGTTTGTAATACTTTTACATTATGAATATTGTATTTTTCAACCTCAAACAAGTTTTTATCAAGTAGCACTAAGTCTGCTTTTTTACCGACGGTAATTGAACCAATACTATCTTCCATATGCAATTGATACGCACCGTTTATCGTATAACCTTTAATTAAAGTCGTAATATCTAAACGTTCATGTTCACCAGGTTGGATAGGGGCATTTTCAGTTTCAACTGTTTGACGCGTATGACCAACTTCCATATTAAATATTGGCGACATGCCTAAGGTACCTGCACTTGATGCAGGGAAGTCACTACCAAAAGACATTTTAGCACCAGTTTCTTTAATGCTATTGAATCGGAAATATCGGCTAAATTGATCATCACTAACAAACGGTTTACCAAACTCATCATACGATGCCCATAAAGGTGTACTTTGCGCAATAACATCAAGTTCAGCAAAACGAGGAATATCGGTATCTGTCAGCACTTGAATATGACAAATGGTATAACGACTCGTACTAATAGCACTACGAGTATCTTTACGCACTAATTCAATAGCATTTAGCGTTTCGGTGATGGCTCGTTCGCCTAACGCATGAATATGTACGTCAATATTTTCCGCACTGGCTCGAGAGATAAGACTAATCATTTGCTCCTGAGTAAAAACATTTTCACCTTTGTTATTTGGTTCGCCTTGATAATCTTCAAACATACTCGCCGTTTTACCTTCAATCGTACCGTCATTCATAATTTTAAGCATATTAATGTGATACATTTCACGTTTACTAATTGCACGCTTATGTAAGGTTTGTTCTATCGCAGTATCATAATCTGCAGCAGAACTAATCATATGCGACGCTTTCATGCGAATAGTCATATCATTTTGTTCCACGATTCTGTCAAGAATATCCACCTGCATTTCGCCAACTTCTAGTGCACCTGCATCAAATACAGAGGTAATACCGTAGCTATTCATAATTTTAATAACGTCGCTGGTACCTAAAGCAACACTTTCAACATTAATGATGCCTAATTGGTCAATAGCGGCAGTGGCTGCTTCTTCTAAAAAATAGCCGGTAGGATTACCTTGTTCGTCACGTTTGTAGTAGCTAAAACCAGGCTTAAGATCGGGTGTGTTTTTATCAATTTTCAAAAATTCAAGTGCTTTAGTATTACCCCATGCACCGTGAAAACCTTCATCCATAAGATATACAGGGCGATCGGGAACAATTTTATCCAGCATAGCACTTGTTGGTCCTTCAGAGCCAAAAGCACTGGCTGAAAAGCCATAGCCAAATAATATCTTATCTGCAGGTCGTTGCGCAGCATACTCTGCAATTTGCTTATACCAATGTTCAGGGGTAGCAAAAGTATCAAGTGATAAGCTACGGACATAAGCCCCGCCCATTACAGGGTGGGCGTGTGAATCAATAAAACCAGGTAATAGCATGTTACCTGCTAAATCTTGCTGTTTAGTGTCACTAGTAATCCAAGCTTTTACTCCTTCATTATCACCTACATAAACAATTTCATCATCCTTAATAGCAATAGCTTGTGCCCACGGTTTGGCATCATCTACCGTATAAATTTTTCCGTTGGTCAATACTAAATCAGCTTTTGGCTGTGGGCTTTGCTCGGTAGTTTTTTGCTCTTTATTTTCAGCGCATCCGGTTAAAAAAGCGAACAGCACAAGTAAACAAAATTGCGAGAGTGTTTTCATAGTTACCTCTTTGTTATTCATATATATTTATATTAATGACTCTATTTAAAAACCTTTTATTTAGCTTGAAAAAAGGTTTTTAACAATAGAAAAGTAGATTGTAAAATTAGAAAGTATATTTAACTTTTACCCCGCCATGCCTGCCACGACCAATACCGAAGCGACTGATGCCGGTATCTTCTACCGCACCTTCATAGTAAGTTTTATCAGATAAGTTCTCGATATAAGCTGAAACTTTCCAAGCTTCGCTCGATGCACTAAATTGCAAACTTGTTAAACCATATGACTCTTGTTCTAACAAATCATTACCGTTGAGAAATTCACTACCAAAAGTTTCAGACTGCCAGTTGTAAGCTAACTGTAATTGCAGATCAATATCATCGCTTAAAAACCAAAAGTAACTACCGACGAAGCTGGTGGTAACATCAGGTGCTGCAAGCTTTAATCCTTTTAAATCTTCGCCACCTAGCCCTTGTCCTTCTTCAACTTCAGAAGACTGAACAGCCGTAGCAATATATAATCGGAGGTTGTCTGTTGGTAAATAAGTTAGGTCAAACTCAACCCCTTGCCCCGATGCTTCGCCAATGTTTTTAATCACCGAACCACCTGCAACGGAAAAAATGCCTTGGAATTCTTGGTAGTCGTAATAATATGCACCTAGGTTAATTTTAACTTTATCATCAAAAAATTCGCCTTTCATACCCACTTCATAGCTATCAACAATCTCTGGGTCGTAGCTCGCTAAGGTAGTGCCAGTAGGTACTTCACCGCCATAAAGTTCGTTTAACCAAAAAGCTTCATCGGTAGCATCAATCACACCGTCAGGCATGTAATCAAACCATTCTAATTCGGCGTCAAAACCGGTCCAATCTTGGAAGTTAAGATTAAATGCAAAAGTATTAAAACCACCCGCTTTATAACCTCGAGAGTAGTTAGCATATACATTGACATCTTTGTTTAGCTTATGGTTTAAAGCAATACGTGGAGTAAATTCTGACCAATCTTCTTTATCATCTATCCATTCCCCGCCTGTATGGGCACCAACTAACCAATAATGTCCTAACCAGCCATTTGGCTCAGGGAGATTTAAACTAAACTCTTTCTCGTCATAAGATAAACGGCCACCTAGGGTTACATCCGTTTGTTCATTGATTGACCAAGTTAAATCACCGTAAATACCGTAGCCACTGTTAGTTCCGCGAGCAAATACTTGTTCGCGCACATCAACAACACCTTCACCAGCACCAGGAATAATCCCCGCATCAACTAAACCAGCAATCTCAATCGCATCGGTAACAAGATCTAAACCGAACCATCCATTAGCCATTAATCCGTTACAATCATCATAGTAATTTGCAGGTTGATCAGGGTGTGAGCCAAGTGGATGTTCCCATTCTTCTAAGTTAGGAATTTGGGCACAAAAGGCATCGTCGTCGTAGCCATTGTAAAAGGCAGAATTTACTTTTTCTTGATAAAAACTTACGCCAACAAACCAGTATATATCTGAGTTGGTATCTGAGTTAATGCGAAACTCTTGACTCAGGTACTCCGTATCATCGCTTTGACTATAAATACCTAAAGGCATGGCGGTGCCATCATAATCTTCAACATAGTCCCAAGTGTAATTTTTCATCGCTGTTTGCGAAGTAAAAAGGTAACCACCAAAGTCATGTTCGAAATCGAGCGTGGTAGCAAACACTTCAGCAACATCTCTCCCTTCTCTACCTAAGTCTGAAGAAACAGTACGCTTATCACCCTTCGTCCAGATAGAGCGATAGATACCGCCATCCATATCACGGTCTTCATAATTAATAATCAAACGTAGCTTGCTGTTCTCCCACCCTTCATAAGTGAAATTTAAGCGAGCAGCTGACATTTCTTTGTCACGTAATGTGCCACCCTCGGTATTATCAACAAAACTATCTTCTGTTAAATGGGTAGCTGCAATCCTAATAAAGGCATCATCAGAAAGGCTGGTGTTAAACATCCCGGTTAATTCTTGTAAGTTATCGCTGCCTAAAGCAAATTCAATATTTCCTTCAGTGCTATCAATGGCTTCATTACTGTAAATACTGATAGCACCAGACGCTGCATTTCTCCCGAATAATGTTCCCTGTGGCCCTTTAGTGACTTCAATACGAGAAATATCAAAGAAGCTAGAAATGGCACCACCACTGCGGCCTTGATAAACACCGTCAAAATACATGCCAATAGAAGGGTCACCCCCGATACCATAATCTGAGGTTACAATGCCACGTATACCAATAGAGTCAATGTAGCTATCGTTAGCACTACCGCCATTTAAACCCGGAGTAAATTTAGACAGATTAGTTACATTAGTCACATTGAAGTCTTCAAGAAAACCTTCCCCATAAGCACTTACCGAAAGAGGGACTTCTTTTAAAGTCTGCACACGCTTTTGCGTGACCACAATAACTTCATAGTCATTTTTAGGTTTTTCTTGTATTTCCTCTGTTGCAGCTACTGTAGGTGAGCTGCTCAAAGCAGAAGCAACCGTTATGGCAAGTAATGATTTATGAAATTCCATAATTTCTAGGCCTTTTATTGTTTGTGAATGTTTATTCACATTCTTGTTTTATGATACATATCCTGTAAAATAATTCAAACATTATCTTGCTGTTTTCCCTGTTTTATTTACTGAGGATGTAAATAAACGCAACGAATAAAATACAAAAAACAAAGGGGTGTCTGGTATTTTTGCAAAAATAACAGTGCGTTACTGTATGTTTGTTTATTCATACTTCGGTATGGTTGATTTTGAAAATTTAAATTTACTTAATAGATGATTGTTTTATTTTCTTGACAAAAAAATATAGGGTGGACAAAGAACAGCAACATTTATGTTTAATAAACTAATACCACCCTAGCGATAATTAGAGGGGTTCTGCTAGAACTTAACCTTTGAATATTTAAGGTGAGATTTTGTTTATTGTGGTGAAGCTGTGTTGCTCGATCAGTTAGTATGAAGTAAAATTCACATTCATATATTTACAAGCCGCAAATTTAAATGAAAGAACAAATACAACCACGTAAACAGCCTTCTCAAACTCGTTCACGTGAGCGGGTCGAAAAAATCATATCAGCTACCTACACCTTGCTTCAAGAGCAAGGGTTATCAGGTGTTACCACGGTTCATATTGCAAAACAAGCAGGTGTATCAGTTGGCTCGGTTTATCAGTATTTTCCCAACAAAAAAGCAATCTTCGCATCACTTTATAATGACTACTTAAAAGGCATACGCAGCACATTAGATGATTTTGAGTATGAGCCCTATACCAACATGGGCTGGAAAGAGTTTTTTGAAACACTATATAAGAAATTAAGTGAAAAGGAAGATGAACAAAACATTCTCCCTGAATTAGCACAGGCATTTCACTTGTATCCAGAAATGAGAGAAGTAGACATTGACCATAGTGAGGTAATTAGTGAGCGCATCGCTAATTTTTTATGTCAATATGGTTTTGCTGGTTCGAAAGAAAAGTTAATGCGATTAAGCAAATTTATATATTCACTTAATGGCGGTGTTTGGGATTTTCGCTCTAACCTATCAGCCAAATATCATCACGAGGCTAATGATTGGGAGCAGGCGGCAGTCATGGGGGTTTTGACTCATTATCGTGATTCTCAGTCCAGCAATATTTGACCTCTTAACTAAGTCTGAACAATCATCACTTCGGCTGCCATGGTACTCGAGCGTTTACAGCCAGATTTCAAAACGATTGCAGACTTCAGGAAAGACAATGGTAAGGCTATCACTAAAGTTTGCCGTCACTTCATCGAGTTATGCCGTCAAATGAATATGTTCACTGATGCCGTCGTGGCTATCGATGGCAGTAAATTCAAAGCGGTTAAAAGCAAGGCGGAATGACACTCAAGGTCTATGTTGACCACATTGCTTGCAGGGACTGTGATATTCGCGCTAAATGTACCCAATCAAAACGCGAGCCACGAAAGATAAGGCGTTGGATACACGAAGGTGAAATGGAATAAATGCTAACAAGATTGAAAAACGCACCTGACACGGTGCTCATTCGCAAGCAAACGGTAGAGCATCCCTTTGGCACCATAAAAGTGTGGATGGAGGCAACCCACTTCCTAACCAAACAATTGAAAAATGTCAGTACCGAAATGAGTCTTCATGTTCTCGCTTATAACCTCAAACGAATGATGTCGATTGTGGGTACCGAAAGTCTAATCGAAGCAATAAGGGCGTAGTTAGCCTTTTATTTTAGCTCATATGCGTGAAAAACGTGCTAATAAAGCGGATGTCAGCTTCCTCAACCCAAAATAAACAACATACAAACAATTTACTGCGGAAATAATAAGGTGTAGAGAAAATATTGGGATTTAGGTAAATGAAAAGTAGTTTTTACACAGTCTGGTGGCTGAGCTGTGCTCATAAATATACTGGTGGAGTTACTACCAATGAGAAGTTTAATCACTCCCTAAAACTTTTTGTAAAATTATATCTAGTGTTCCATCTTCGTGCATTGTTTGAATGGCTTCATCGAGTTTTGGTAAAATAGATTGGTTCTTTTTATGGAGATAATGAAATAAAGGAACTCGACTCACTGGCTCTTCCAGCACTATTACGCCTTTTAGACCAAGACTTTTCACATATCTCCACCCTCTCAATCGTTCCTCAATAACCACATCGACTCTTCCCATATTTAACATTAAAAATGCCTGTTCTCCTTTAGTGACCAACTGTCTATTCGAAAACCCCTCTGTGCCGAATTCTGCTGTTTTTAATCCCCTGCGAAATCCAATTATATAGGGCTTTAGACTCTCATACCCTGTGATATGAATATCCAGCGTTTTTGTAAACACAACATTTTCCGCTTCAATATAAGAAGTGGGGACTTTTAATAAATTGGGATAATTTTCCTGCAAATTATCCACACGGAACATTTCTCCATCTGCTCGACCCCCATCTGACATCAGCAATGCACGTTCACCAGGAAGAAACTCGAAGGTCACTTCTTCATCAATTCGTTTGTACGCCTCTTTAAGGATAGCTTTACCAGCTTCAGCAAGTCTACCCTCAATTACTTGGGTAATGACATACGTCTTGGCGTAGGATTTATTTGTATTACAAAATAAAACAATAGTTAAAGCAAAAAATAACAACAACAGTTTCATATTCTTCACCTGACAATATTTGAGTATAGGTAAAATAAGAGTATAGGTAAAATAAAACGAGTATAGGTAAAATAAAACGTCATTTTTTATAAAATGATGATACATATTGCCTCATATTTTCCATATTGACATCTCTTTTACATCCTTGAGGGAGTAGAAATAGGCGACTTCTCGTCTATTACTCAACTGTTTTTACATAATTTAGAATTCAAAACAAGCGCCTCCCACTGTTGTGCAAACCAGTTTTGAATATTTCTTTTGTTTATGGTGATGAACTACTTTTATTCTTTATCGTATCAAAAATAATTTTTCCGTAATCAAAAATTTAGGAAATAAATTCTCTTATCCAAGTAAACATTATTATTATCCCTGTTAACCTGAGCAGGCTAAAATCGACTTATAACCATAGTTAAATAATTGATATTACGGCAATTCGTAGTGTCCTATATTAAGTCATCTTTTAATCAAAGAATAGAGTGTTGCGTTATAAGAAAAATTGGCATAGACATAGATTTTAATGTCAACTTTTCTATCAAAATACTTTTTAGATGGGATGATTTTTGAACAACAAATTAAGATTGTTGCTAAAGTTAACTTTTAGAAAAAAACCAACTATATTGAGCTTGAAGCCGACGGTGACGCTAACTCGCTTGGGGGCACTTAGTGCTTTAGGAGTTTAACTTCAAATTTCGCCCCGGCCTATTGCTATTTGATATCTCTATGCTCAAGTAAAACATGGAAAAAAATAAGATCGTGGCCAGTTTCACTTGACCACTACAACTCTCTTAATCGTTTAACACTACTGATGGCTTGCTCACTTAAGCGGGAGATTTGTGACCAGTTTTTCTGGTTTACTAAATCTTTTGCCACCATCCATGAACCTCCAACAGCAAAGATACTCTCTAAGGCAAAATAATCGTTAATATTATGGGGGCCAACACCACCTGTTGGGCAAAATTTTACTTGGCTAAAAACACTTGATAGTGCTTTCAAGCCATTAACACCACCATATTGTTCGGCTGGAAAGAATTTCATTTCGGTTAAACCTAGCTCTAAAGCTTGGGTAATTTCTGAAGGAGTAGCCACACCAGGTAATATTGGCAAACCTGTATCTATCATGCTGCTAGCTAGTGATTTAGTAAATGAAGGGCTAACTAAAAATTGAGCTCCAGCACTTACTGCTTCTTTTACTTGCAGTGAGTTGGTTAAGGTACCAACGCCAACGGTAATTTCTGGCATTTGTTCTTTGACTGCTCGGATACAATCAAGGGCAACGGGTGATCGTAAAACAATTTCTACTGAGTCAATACCCCCAGCGTATAATGCACGGGACACATTAATAGCATCGTCAACACTTTCCATATGTAATACGGGCAATATAGGGCTACCTTTTACTAAGGCTTGAAAACTGGGTAATAACATAATTTCTCCACGACTGAATTGGTTTTTATTTATAGTAAAGTGACGATTGGGCTTTTTTAATATCCCTTGTTAGACGGGCTTAATCGGCAAGGTTAATTGCGTTTTAATAAAGTGCTGAAATTCGGTACTGCTTACGATGGCTCCTTGATGTTGAATAACCAAAGCGGCAGTTTTAGCTGCTAAAGCAATGGCATTACTTATACTGAAACCTTGTGCTCTAGCACCTAAATAGACACCATTGAAAGCATCGCCTGCCGAGGTGGTATCGACGACATTACTGGCAGCTTCTATGGTAAACTGATGTAATTGATTATCTGCAAGCCAGCTAATATTTTTAGCGCCATCTTTAATTATTAGCTCTTGAAAATCAAACGGCTGCAAAAATTCTATGATTTCTTCTACACAGGTTAAGCTATAAAGCTGTTGGAAGTCATCAACGCCCGGTAAAGCAACATCTGCGTAGCTAAAAGCTAGTTCAAATTGCTGCTTAGCTTGTTCAGTGCTATCCCACATGCGCGGACGATAATTGGGATCAAAAACAATTTGTACTTGGGCTGCTTTTAACTTTTTGATAAATGACCAAAACTGTTCTCTATCTTTAGATTGGATCACGGCTAACGAGATTCCAGAAAAAAATAGCACATCTCCTTGGGCTATTTGGTTAACAATCTCATCATTAAGGTGCTGCATTACTTGGCGTGCCGCTGAGTTTTCTCGCCAATAGGTAAAACTACGCTCGCCGTTGTCATCAGTTTGTATTGCATACAAACCGGGTATCTTATCCTTGGATTGAAAAAGAAATTCCGTTTCAATATTTTCCTGTTGAAAATAGTTGCGCATATTTTCGCTATACGCGTCAGTGCCCAAGGCAGTAATAAAATGTACCTTGTTTTGATTAAAAACTCGCTTTAGGTAAACTGCGGTATTAAAAGTATCGCCAGCGTATGATTGCTTGAAGGTATTTGGCGAAGAGTTCATTAACTCAATCATACATTCGCCTAAGAGAAAAATATTATTCATATTAAAAATCTACTGCTATTCTCATGCTTTATTTATGCATGGTGTGAGTTAACGTACGAATTACACCGCGTATTTCTGCTAGCCCTTTTAGCCGGCCAATACCGGAATAACCAGGGTTAACTTTTTTATCAATATCATCCATCATTTGATGACCATGATCAGGGCGAATAAAAATTTCATCAGTGTTGTTAGTTGTTTTACGTCTCTTTTCTTCGCTCAACAATTCATAGATGACTTGTATCATATCTATATCACTGTCGAGGTGATTGGCTTCAAAAAAAGAACGTTGTTCCTTGGCATCCCGACTAACACCACGTAAATGGGCAAAATGAATTCGCTCAGCAAAATGACCAGCCATTTCAGGTAAGTTATTGTCTGGGCGACTACCGTATGTACCCACACATAAGGTGATGCCATTGGCAGCACTTGGTAAATGAGTAAAGAGATGTTCAAGATCGTTAGCGGTACAAATAATACGGGGTAAGCCTAGTAAATCTCGCGGTGGATCATCCGGATGAATGGCCAGTTTTACGCCTAATAGTTCTGCTTTTGGTAGCACTTGGGCAAGAAAAGCAAATAAATTCTGTCGAAGCGTTTCACGACTAACATCTTGGTAGTTACTCAATGCTTGGCGAAAATCAGTTAAACTATAACTATCTGTCATTCTACCGGGTAACCCGGCAATGATATTATTGGTCAGCTGCGTTTTTTCAGCTGCTGACATTGCTTGATATGCTTGTTGTGCTTGCTCAACTTCAGCTGGAGAATAATCTGCCTGAGCATTGTCTCGTTGTAGAATAAACAGATCAAAAGCGGCAAATTTTACTTGGTCAAAACGCAAAGCGTAAGCGCCGTTGGGTAAACGAAATTTAAGGTCAGTTCGAGTCCAGTCAATCACAGGCATAAAATTATAACAAATAGTTTTAATGCCGCATTTCGCCAAATTTTCCATAGAGGCTATCCAGCTATCTATATAGCCTTGATGTCCTATTCGAGCCAGCTTGATGTCTTCATGCACAGGAATACTTTCAACCACAGACCATTTTAAAGTGGCTGTATCTTCAGCTGCTGTTTCAATTAATGCCTGATGTGAGAGAATATCTGCTATAGACCATTCTTGCCCAGCAGGAATATTATGTAGGGCGCTAACAACATCAGTCGCGCCCGTTTGTCGGATATCGTTAATGGTTACTGGATCATTTGGTCCAAACCATCGCCAAGATTCACGCATAAAAAATCCTTATATAAGATTGCAGTAAAATAATTGAATTGATTCTCTTCCTTGCCTGGTAAAGCTAAGGAAATGAAATTTTTCTTAAATTAATGTTTTAATTTTGTTTACTAATGGCAAAGCTATTTAAGGCAGTATTAATACCTTGCTTAGTGATGGTTAAATAATTTTGCTCTACTTTGCTCATAAACTCACGATTGCTAAAAAAAGCAAATTGCTCAGCACCGGCAAATTTTAAAAATATGCCCATGATGCTTGCTGACTCATGGTGAGTGTAAAGAGCAAATTTTTCTTTGAGAGGATCATTTAATTGCCCTACCTTTAAAGCGGCAACAATATAAGCGGCCCATACTGAGAGCGAAAAAGCGAGATAACCACTATCACTACCCTGAGCTAAGGCATCATCAATACTAGGAAATAAGCGCTGCTGAATTTTTTGTGAACTGTCGGTGCCCACTTGTAGTACAGCATAAGGTAGCGCGCTATTTTGAAAACGAGCAAGAACTTGTTGAATATATGCAGTGCCATCATAACCGGTAGGAATTACGCCTGCTGGCAGCACATTTAGTAGTAATGCTTGCTCAACAAAATTTAAAATTTCAGGGCGTGCTATTGCTTGATGAATGTATTCATCACCAGCAAGATAACCTAAAGCGGACGCAATTGAGTGTCCGGCATTTAAAAAACGTAGTTTCATATTTTCAAACGGGGCAATATCTTTGACAAATAAGGCACCCACTTGCTCAAATGGTGGTTTTTCACCGGCAAAGTTATCTTCAATTACCCATTGGCTAAAAGGCTCTGCGGAAACAGGCCATTGATCAGCAAAATTTAAATCACGCACTATGCTGTTTTTTAACTTTTGGCTGGTAGCTGGTGATACTCTGTCGACCATTGAAGAAATAAAACTGACATTTTTGTTTGCCCAATCGCAACCTTGTTGATCATGTTGTGCTAATAAAAGCTTAACACCTTGAGCTAAATATTCACCGCCCCCTTGCATGTTATCGCAACACATAATGGTGAAAGGGCTACCATTTTTCTGGCATCGTTTAATAATGCCGGCGGCAAGAAAACCATAAATACTCTGTGGTTTGATCAGCGATTCTAGATCATGGCTAAAAGCGTCATTATTAACGTCAACTTCCCCATCATTTAAGCAGTAGCCTTTTTCAGTAATGGTAATGGTCACTAGTTGAGTTTGATTATCAGCCAGTTTCATCACCACAGAGTTAGGTATTTCTGGCGCGACCAAAATATTGGTGAGTGAAGAGATCACTCGGTATTGGGTTTCTTCCCCTAATGTCGCTTGGGTATAAAGATAGCCTTGAGGTGCAAGCGCGTCACGAACCTTGGCTGATCTTAGTGATACGCCAATAATGCCCCAGTCAAGCTCGCCTTGATTGAGTAAATCATCACAATATACTGCTTGATGACAACGATGAAAGTTGCCAACCCCAAAATGAACAATAGACGACTTAACATCGCTACGTTTGAAAGTTGGGGCTTTAACAGTGTTAATACGCTCTGGGTAATTTTTATTATTAAGAGTTTTCATTTAACTAAATAATCCTGGTAAAAAGAGTGTTGTCGCTGGTAAGTAAGTAACCAGAGCGAGCACAAATACAAAGGCGAGGTAAAAAGGCCAAATGGTGCGTATGGTATCTTCAATGCGGATACCACCGACTGCACAACCAACAAATAACACTGAACCTACTGGTGGGGTGATCAAGCCTATCCCTAAATTTAGAATTAGCATAATGCCAAATTGCACAGGATCCATACCTATGCCAGTCATAACAGGCAAAAATATTGGCGTGGTAATAATGATCAAGGGTGACATATCCATAAAGGTGCCTAACATTAATAAAATTAAATTAACGATAAGTAAGATCACTAAGGGATTGTCAGATATTGATAGCAGAGTTGCTGAAAGTTGCGCTGGTACTTCAGTAACGGCCAGCAGCCAACCAAAAGCGGCAGCTGAGGCAATAATCATTAATACCATGGCGGTGGTTTTAACGGCATTGACACTGGCGGTAACAAATCCCTGCCAGTCGAGCGATCGATATACAAATACGGCAATGATAATGGTATAAAGTACTGCAATGGCTGAAGATTCTGTTGCGGTAAATACACCGGATAAAATGCCACCAAGAATGATAAAAGCGGAAAATAGACCGGGTAGGGCGTGAGCAAAATAACTTAATACCTTACTCCAACCGGGAAAAGTACCGCTAGCATAACCTCTTTTAACCGCAACTAAATATGTGACTAGCATTAAGGCAAGGCCTAATAATACCCCTGGCAGTATGCCAGCCAAAAACAATGAACTGATTGAAACACCACCGCCAGCGGCTATGGCATAAATAATCATATTATGTGAGGGGGGAATTAATAACCCCGTTGTGGCTGATGTTGCGGTAACATTAACCGAATAATCAAGGTCATAACCTTCTTTTTTCATAATGGGGATCAGTGCCGAGCCCATTGCTGATGCACTGGCAACGGCCGAGCCGGATATGGCGCCAAACATCATGCTTGAGGCTACATTGACTAAACCTAAGCCCCCACGAACTTGTGCCAGTAGTGAATGGGCAAAACGAACTAAACGTTCAGCAATGCCAGATTGATTCATTAATTCACCCGCATAGATGAAAAATGGAATGGCCATTAAGGCAAAAACATTGACCCCTGCCGCCATGCGTTGAAAGGCGACAACCATGGGGATATCTAAATAAAACATGGTTGCTATTGAGGCTAAACCAAGTGAAAACGCAACTGGCACTCCTAATATAAGTAAGGTAAACAAGGTGCCAAATAAGATGTATAATTCCACGGATTAATCCTCTTCTTTTAGGGCGATAATGAGTAGGCGTTCAAAAGCAAAAATGCTGATTAACAAACCTGCAGCAGCAAAAGGCCAATAGGCAAATGCGCGGGAAATATTAAGTGTTGGAATAATATGGTCACTGGTAAATTGTGCTAACTTGCTACCATTGACCAGCATAGAAAGGCCAAAAACAATAATTAAACTGTTATTAAACATCTCCAGTAAACGTTTAACTTTAGGAGAAACTGAGTCGATTAATATTTTTAAACCAAGATGAAATCCTTCATAGACACCAACGGCAGCCGCTAGCATGATGTAATATAACATCAGCAAGAGCGCTGCACTTTCAGACCAAGCAGGACTTGAATTTAATACGTAACGGGCAAATACTTGCCAGCCAATAATTAAGGTCATTAAAAATAGTCCTGTGGCTGAAACATATAAAGCTATCTGGGTGAGCTTATGCGTTACTTTGGCTAAGTGAGAAATGGTATTATTCATCATTTTTCTCCACTGCTAATATGCGATCAACCAACGTGCGTTTTTTCTCAGTATCAACGAACCTTTGATAAACAGGCTGCATGGCATCGATGAAGGGCTGCATATCAGCGGGTTCAGTTATATGACCACCCGCTTTGATAATTTTAGCTTGTGCCGTAGTAACACGTTTATCCCATTGCTCACGCATGTAAGGCACAGAGGCTTTTGCTGCTTGGCGAATTAAGTTCTGCTGTTTTGTTGTTAATTTTTGCCAGCGATGTTTTGACATCACCAATACCTCTGGCGTCATTGTATGTCGGGTTAAGGTATAATAGGGCGCGGCTTCATAATGATGTGAGGCTGCATAAGATGGCCAATTGTTTTCACCGCCGTCAATAGTACCAAGTACCATAGACTCATAAACTTGGCCGAATCCCATTGGGGTGGGGTTAGCGCCTAACGCTTCTACCATGGCTACGGCTAATTCGGAATTTTGCACCCGTATTTTCAAACCAGCTAGATCGCTAGGATGGTGAATTTCACGACTATTGTTATAAAGACTACGTGCACCTGAATCATAGAATACCAAACCAATTAGCCCATAAGGCTCAAGAGAGGCAAGAATTTCGTCACCAATTTCACCATCAACAACGCTGCGCATGTGTGCGGTGGAACGAAATAAAAACGGTAAGCCAAAAACGTTGGTTTCAGGCACAATAGAATTAAGTGGCGTTATATTGATACGCGCCAGATCGATGCCACCCAAAATGGTAATTTCTAAGGTATCTTTCTCATCTCCTAGTTGGCCGCCACTATAGAGCTTGATAGTTATTTCATTATCAGACCATTCACGCAGTTTTTCTCCCATAAACTCAAGTGCTTGCGATGTTGGGTAATCAGCTGGCTGAGTTTCAGCGGTTCGTAATGTTAGCGCTTTGTTGGCAAAACATACTGTACTTATGAATAAAATGCTCAAACAAACTAGCTTATAACAGGCGCTTTTTATTGGTCTTACTTTCATGATGTTTTATCCAAACGATAAGCCTGCTTAGGTAAATGGTAAGCAAGATCGATTGCTATTTTACTAGCCTGACTTTCAGTTAATCGATGCTCAGCCACTAAACGGGCAAGGTAAGAACAATCTACTCGTCGGGCCATATCATGTCGAGCAGGAATACTTAATAATGCGCGAGTATCATCATTAAAACCAACGGTGTTATAAAAACCAGCTGTTTCAGTGGTTTGCTCTCTAAAGCGCATCATGCCATCAGGGCTGTCGTGAAACCACCAAGCCGGTCCGAGCTTTAAACAAGGGTAATGGCCTGCTAATGGAGCAAGCTCGCGTGCGTAAGTACTTTCATCCATAGTAAAAAGTATTATGGATAAATCTGTATTGTTACCAAAGAGATCAAGCAAGGGTTTCAACGCTTGGGTATATTCAACCTTTATCGGAATATCTGCACCTTTGTCGTAACCATATTGAGAAAAAATTTGTTTGTTATGGTTTCTAAATGAACCTGGATGTAGCTGCATTACTAAGCCATCATCTATGCTCATGCGAGCCATTTCGGTTAACATCTGTGCTCGAAATAAATCCGCTTCTTCACTCGTGAATTGACGGTCTATAATACGCTCAAACAGCTGCGCTGATTCTCTTATAGAAAGATTTGCTGTGTTCGCTGTTGGATGACCATGATCGGAAGCTGTGGCTCCCAAAGCAATGAATTCAGCCCGCCGTTTACGATGGGCATTTAAATACCCCTTCCAAGTTTGTACATCTTCCCCTGTTATTTGCCCAAATTTAGCTAACGACTGATAAAAAGCATGGTGTTCAGGGTCTATGACTGTATCAGGACGATAAGTCGGTATTATTTTTCCTTGCCAATTGTCGTTTGCTAAGGCTTTATGATGTTCTAAGTTATCAATAGGTGAATCAGTGGTAGCAATTAACTCAATATTAAATTTTTCAAATAATGCTCTAGGACGGAATGACTCCTGCTGCAAAGCTTCGGATATGGTATCGAAATAATGATCTGCAGTGCTTTCATCAAGTTCAGGTTTTAAGTTAAATAGCTCACTAAAAATATGATTTAGCCAAAACCCCGTTGGTGTAGCGCTAAAAAGATAATAATGTTTGGCAAAAGTTCGCCAAGCAGTACGAACATCAGCAACCGTTTCCCCTTTTTTTGAAGGTATACCAAGCTCTGCCATAGTGATGCCTTGGCTATAAAGCATGCGCAACAAATAATGATCAGGCGCAATAAATAAAGCATGAGGGTTAGCAAAAAACTCGTTGTTAGCAAACCATGAAGGATCGGTGTGACCGTGAGGACTAATAATAGGTATTGCTTTAACCGCATCATATAAACGACGTGTAATTTCTCGACAATCTTTGTCTATTGGAAAAAGTCTATCAGGATGTAGATAAAGCGCATTAGTCATTATTTCAAAGCCTTCTTGTCGCAAAATTATTCTAGACACGTTTAGTATAAACACTGTGGATTGGTTTTATGGTAAGCGGTGTCATTTGGTCTTGTCAAGCATAAATATCATGTAATACAACGCTTGCTGTGCCTTGTGATGATATGCGAACAGCCAGTTTATATAGTCTTACGCAATGTTTTACCGGTTTTATTTAATCGATTTATTTTGTTTATTGTTGTTATTTTCATCGTTAATAAATTGTTTAATTACACTAAAGCCTTTTAAGTTATTGATTTTGCATACCTTTAAATTCGTACTAAATATTTGACAATAAAAATATGTATGCGTATACTGAAAATAGATACCGGTGTCATATGTGGATTAATTGGTTGGCTTTATAAACTGATTTATACGGTTGTTGTGGCGGGTACTGATAATAGTAGATACTAAACTTAAGCATAATAAGAGAAGAAATAACTCATGAAAAACTATACAAAGTTACTATCAAGTGTCGGTCTTACAAGCCTTATGCTCGCTACTGCTACACAAGCATGGGCTGCAGAAAAAGTATTAACAGAAGAAGAAAAATCAGCTAACGACTTTAAAGTAGAAGTCATTACCGTTACATCACAAAAACGGATACAAACCTTAGCAGAAGTTCCATTAGCCGTATCGGCTGTTACTGGGGGAGCGCTTGACGACCAACGTATCAGCAATATGGCCGATTTACCTAGAATGATGACCTCGCTTGATTATACTCAAGGCGGCGCTTCTGGTAGTACTGCCATGCGTGTGCGTGGTGTTGGTACCAGTGCTTATGGTATTGGTATTGAATCGAGTGTTTCGATAGTCGTTGATGGTGTGGTATTAAGTCGTCAAAACGAAATGTTTGGTGAATTGTTTGATTTAGAGCGTGTGGAAGTATTACGTGGTCCGCAAGGTACTTTATTTGGTAAAAATGCTACCGCTGGTTTGGTTCACTTTATTACAAAAGACGCTACTGAAGACTTTACTGCATCAGGGGATGCTTTTTATGGCTCTGATAATGAAATTACCGTGCGTGGCAGTGTTTCTGGTGAATTAAGTGATAGTGGCAATGTTAGAGGACGTTTAACGGGTTTTTATAAATCCATTGATGGTCATATGAATAACCTTTATGACGGTGAACAATTAAACGGCATAAAGCATGATTTTGGTTTACGCGCAAAATTAGCCATTGATATAACAGATGATTTGGATTTAGTGGTTATTGCAGATTACTCTGACCGTGAAGTCAACTGTTGTACACAAGCATGGCGCACCATGGAACCAGACACTAATGTTTTTGGTATTCCTTTTTTCAATGTAAATGAAGATCTGGAAGAATACGGCATTACTGCTAGTGATACTAATTTAGACGTAGCACTTAACTCTAAGACATTAGAAAGCACAGAAAACCAAGGTATTTCAGCAAACTTTACTTATGACCTTGGCTGGGCAAGCATAACGTCAATTACCTCATATCGTAGTTGGGAAACTTTTTCAGAAATGGATGCTGATATATCGTCTCATAGTGTTTTTACCACAAATGGTGGTGGACAATCTCAAGATACCTTTACCTCAGAGTTAAGAATCACTTCAACCGATGATAGTGCACTTGATTATATTGCTGGTCTTTTTTATTACAAAAATGATACGGAACGTGACTTTGAACGTTTAGTGATGGAAGGTGCAGGTGGCACCCATGATTTTTTTGCGACCTTTGATACTGAAAACATAGCCGTGTTTGGTGAGTTAGGTTATACCTTTGATACTGGTACACGTATATTTTCAGGCGCTCGCTATCTTTCAGAAGATTTAGACTATACCTATGTGGGAACAAAACCGGTAGAGACTGACCCTGAAACGGGCGTAAAGGGTCCATATCTATCAGCTGATTTTCCTGAAATACCGACAAGTTTTAGCGATACTGCGACTAAGATAAAATTAGGAATTTCACACCCCATTCATGACCGATTAAATACCTATTTAACCTATTCAGAAGGTTATAAAGGTCAAGCGGTCGATTTAACTTCTGGTTTTAATAGTTCAGCAGCATTAAGACAACCTGTTGCGCCAGAATCGGTTGAGTCAATCGAATTTGGTTTAAAAGGAACATTTATCGAAGATCGTTTGTCGGTGAATATTGCACTATTCACTTCTGAGTTCCAAGATTACCAATCGTTAGCACAAGATCCGGTAAACTTTGGTTTTAACGTGACCACGGCGGGTGATTTAGAAACCAAAGGTTTTGAAATAGAAACTGTTTTTCTAGCGACTGAAGATTTAGAACTAACGTTTAATGCTACCTATCAAAAAGCGCAAATTACCAAAAATGATGGTGGGCAATGTTACCCAGGGCAAACATACGAGCTAGGTTGTGATTTATCCGATGGAAAGGGTGGATTCATACAAGAAATGGAAGGTGCTGAGTTAGCCAATGCGCCTGAGCTTAAGTATTTCTTAGCAGCTAATCAACATATCGAGCTTTCTGCAGAGTATACTGCCGTAATTAATGCTTCGTATTCTTGGCAAGATGAAGTGCAATATGCCACGGATAGAAATCCATTAACGGTACATGAAAGTTATGGCTTAGCGAATTTGAGCGGCACTATTATGGATACAGAGGGTTTGTCCCTTTCGTTATATATTAATAACCTTTTTGATACCAGTTATGCTTCTCGATTAGTTGCTGGAGGGGGGGCTTTTGGTGGCTCAACATCAATAGGGCATATGATTCCAAAAGGAGCTGAGCGTACTTTTGGTATACGTGTTAGCTACTCTTATGAGTAAAGAAACTGATCAAACTTTTTAGTTAATACTTACGCCCATATTTTAGTTAAGTATGGGCTTTTTACTCAAGCAAGTGGAAGAATGTATATGAGTTTAACTATATTTATCAAAGGTATAATAACATCAGTGATATTGAGTAGTTTATTATTGCCGGCGCTAGCAACTGCTGAAAAACCCAATGTTATTTTGATCATGGTTGATGATATGGGCTATTCCGATATTGGCAGTTTTGGTGGTGAAATAGACACGCCAAATATTGACAAATTAGCGCAACAAGGAATTAAATTTAGTCAGTTTTATAATACTAGCCGTTGCAGCTCAAGTCGTGCGTCATTATTAACCGGTCATTACCCACATCAGGTACAAATGGGACATCTTGCAGGAAAAAGATTTCAGCAATTTGACGGTTACCAGGGCGATTTAAGTCATGATGTTACAACATTACCTGAAGCACTTAAAAGCAATGGCTATCAGAACTATATGGTCGGCAAATGGCATGTGGCTAATTACGGCGCTAAAGAGTTAGACACGTCAGATATTTCAACCTTTAAAAACACCCCGATTAAAAGAGGCTTTGATCAGTTTTATGGCACGTTACTAGGGGGAAATAACTATTTTAGTCCAAAATATTTATTTCGAAATAATCAGGCTGAAACGGCTAAAAGTGAAAATTATTATTACACAGATGCCTTAAGTGCTGAAGCGGTAAACTTTATTAGTGATCATAATCGAAAAAATCCATATTTCATGTATGTTGCCTATACCGCACCACACTGGCCAATTCAAGCGCCAGCAAAGTCCATCAAAAAGTACCGTCAACGTTATCAGCAGGGCTGGGATAATATTCGTGAGGCGCGTTATAGCAAAATGCTTTCTTTAGGCCTGATAAAATCAGACTGGCAGCTATCTGCTCGTGAAAAAGGTGTACCAGCATGGGTTGATGCGAAAGATAAAGCTTGGCAAATAGAACGTATGGCCGTGCATGCAGCGATGGTTGACCATGTGGATCAAGGCATCGGTAACATCGTTTCAACCGTTGCTAAAACCAATGAGTTAGACAATACCCTAATTATCTTTTTATCTGACAACGGCGCTAGTGCGGAAGTTATCCCAACTGTTTATCCTGATTTTGCTAAAGCTATATTTGATAAATATACGCCAGCAAGTGGCGAAAAAACGGCTATTGGTAATGATGTTAACGTTATGCCAGGAGCTAAAACCACTTTTCAAACTATGGGCCTTGAATGGGCTAATGTCTCGAATACGCCGTTTCGCCAACATAAAAGTAAGGTACATGAAGGCGGCATAGCCTCACCATTAATTGTTAGCTGGCCTGTAGGGCTTAAGTCCAATGCAAATTCAGTGGTTCATAGTCCAAGTCATGTTATTGATATTATGAGTACCGTGCTTGACGTTACTAAAACAAAAGCACCTCAAGGTGAAGATAAAATAAGCGGTATTAGTTTATTACCACAATTACATGGTAAGGCAGCGCCTCAGCGGACGTTATTTTGGGAACATGAAGGTAACCGCGCTGTACGTGACGGTGAATGGAAATTAGTGTCAATGTTTGGAAAACCATGGGAATTATATAATGCGGCTAATGATAGAACGGAAGTGCATGATGTAGCCAGTGAACACCCCAAACTTGTTGCTGACTTGGAACGTAAATATCAAGCCTATGCAAAAAGCCAACGGGTAACGCCATGGGAAACAATTTTAGAATCAATACCTAAAAAATATAGACGACTTTAAAAGTAATTATTGTTTATAAAATTAATAGTGATAAATGGTAATAATGGCTATAAAAATAAAATCTTGTTGCTTTAATAAAGAATAAATAAGTAGCACATTGTTTAGTTTGTAGAAAAGTGTATTAGAGCAAAGTTTTTTATAAAAAAGACATTGCAAAATTAATGTAAAACTAAGCTTACAATTTATGGTGAGTTTACATTTGTAAAGGAGTTATTTGTGGACGTATTTTCTCGAAAATCTTTAGGGCTAAGTCGTAAACGATTATCCGTTGCTATAGCAGCAGTCGCTATTGTGTCGCTTAACGCTTGTGCCGGTACCACTGAAGTTGATAAATTCCCGTGGATGAATAAAAGTAGCGCGCCTGAAGTGCGTGCTCAACAATTGATTTCTGCAATGAGCAATGTACAAAAATATAAACAATTGGTTGGTGAAGCAGGGCAAGTGCCTGAAATTCCAGATTGTTATGGCGCACGGCATGTTAAAGGATTGCCAGAGTTAAAAATTCCTACGTTGCGCATTACAAATGGCCCAGTTGGTGTTGGTCAAAATGATTGTGTTCCAGCTGAACATGCCGATCCAAGTAATGCTCTTTCATTTTTAACCTCACCACATTCAGCTAAAGCGACACAGCTTCCTTCTGCGATGGCTATTGGTGCCTCGTTTGACCGAAACGTAGCGGCGCAATTTGGTGATATTCTAGGTATAGAATCAAACAACCTTGCTTTACACGTGATGGAAGGACCGGGCATGAACTTAGCGCGTAATCCCGCGTTGGGACGAAACTTTGAGTACTTTGGTGAAGATCCTTATTTAGCCGGTACCATGTCGGTTGCCGAAATTAAAGCGATTCAAGCCAATGGTGTTATTGCCATGGCTAAGCACTTAGTGGCTAACGAGCAAGAAACGAATCGCATGAACATTAATGAAATTATTGATGATAAGGTATTACACGAACTTTATTTATTGCCATTTGAAATGTCTGCTAAAGAAGGTAAAGTCGCGTCAATGATGTGTTCGTATAATATCGTTAACGGAGAAGGCATGTGTTCAAATAAACATGTTCTTAACGATATTTTACGCGGTCAGTGGGGCTTTGATGGTTATGTGCAATCAGATTTTTACGCAGTACATGATGTAGTGAAAACCATGAAAGCAGGTATGGATCATGAAATGCCTGGTATAGACTTTCCTCAATATGGCGTTGTTACTCATTGGAAGCCAGCCGCTTTACAAGCAGCGTTAGATAGTGGCGATCTAAAAATATCAGATATCAATACCGCTCTATTTAGACGATACAAGCAAATGTTTAAATTTGGTATTTTTGACCGCCCAGTAAAACAATTCCCTATTGATCAAGAGCGTAACGGTAATATTGCTCGCAGCATGGGCGAACAAGGCGCCGTGTTATTGAAAAATGATAATAATGTATTACCTTTTTCAGCCGATGTGAAATCGATTGTTATTTTGGGTAAAGCAACTTATGCCGATACGGCCGTTGCAGGTTGTTGTGGTGGTAGCTCTGATGTTATTCCGCTTTATACCGTAAAACCGCTACAAGGAATGATAAATACCCTTAAAGCTATGGGGTCATCAGCTAAAGTCACCTTAGTTGTGGTGAAAGAAGATAATAGTAACCTTGATGAAGCTGTGGCTGCGGCTAAAGCAGCCGATGCCGTGGTTATTATGGCGGGCACATTAGCAGAAGAAGGCCATGATCGTGCGGGTATTTCGCTTGATTCTGGCGACCGTATTGGCCGTGCTATAACCACGATGAGCTCTGCTGATGACTTTGTTAATAAAAACCAAACTGCGATGATTAAAGCGATTGCAGCAGCTAACCCAGATAATACTGCATTAGTATTAAAAGATAACGCGTCATCACTATTACCTTTTATTGATAGCATACCCGCTGTGTTAGAAGTTTGGTTCCCAGGTCAAGAAGACGGTAACATAGCTGCTAACTTGCTGATGGGGGTTGTCAATCCATCGGGTAAATTGCCGGTAACCTTCCCAATGAATGAAGGTGAGTGGCCAGCGAATACACCGATGCAGTACCCGGGTGTTATGGTTAATGGCAAGCCAACGGTAACCTATTCTGAAGGTTTACATATAGGTTACCGTTGGTATGATGCTGAAAATGTTAAACCACGTTTCCCATTTGGTTTTGGTTTATCTTACACAGACTTTAGCTTGTCTAACTTAACGGTATCATCAGATGTATCTGATGATAAACAACCTATTACCGTCACGGTTGATGTTAAAAATACCGGTAAACGAGCAGGTGCTGAAGTAGCACAAGTTTATGTAGCTATGCCAGCTATTTTAAATCAACCACCGAAACGATTAATTAACTTTGATAAAGTTATGTTGGATGCGGGCGAAACGAAAACTATGACCATGGTGATTGACCCTGAATCAGCAAGCCACCCACTAGCCACATGGAATGTTGCCACGCAGAAATGGATAACTGCCCCTGGACAATATACCTTGTTAGTAGGTAATTCTTCAGCAAAGCTGGATCTTAAAGCAGTTATTACTATTAACTAAGCTTATCAATACTCCAAATAGAGAAATAAAACCACGTGGTAATAACGTGGTTTTATAGTCCTTAGCTTCAATGTCTCATACGCCCGATCAATAGCAATGTATAAGAACCGCATTAAAAATAATTGTTGAATACTATTTAAAATCAACCAAGTAGTTGATTGTTTTAGACTCATTTCAAAATTGAACAAGATCAATAGTTTAAATAAAATTGGGCTTGGGTATACCAAGTTAGATACCGGCGTCATATGCGGTAAATTGATGACTAAATAAAATTTTATACTGCGTTAATAATAAGAATCAAGGATATTTATGAATAAGCAAAAATTAACGATGGTATCAGTGGCTATTACTGCTTCATTGCTGAGCTATGGTTGTACTGTGCCCAACAGTGATAGAAACACCACACCTAGTGCTGATATAACAACGTTCCAGCAATCTATTTATAGTTCTGCGCCGAAAATAACAACGCAAAGTAAAACGGTTATTGGAGTAGATGGTCTTACTTTTAAAGACCTCAATGCTAATGATCAATTAGATCAATATGAAGATTGGCGTTTACCAACAGAAACCAGAATTATTCATTTATTGTCACAAATGACCTTAGAAGAAAAAGTTGGCATGATGATGATATCCACCTTAAACGCCGATTTTAATGGGAAGACTCCAGCTTCTGCGAATAAATTGATCAACAATGAAAAAATGACTCGGTTTATCTTCCGAAACCCCATCACCGAAAACCCAGTGGAATCTAAAAGGTTTAGTTTTAGTGGACAACAAATCACCGTTAAGCAAGCGGCTGAATTTACTAATAATATACAAGCATTGGCAGAATCAACTCGTTTAGGTATTCCGGTTGTCTTTAAATCAAATGCACGTAATCATTACGAAAAAAATGCTTTAGCAGGTATTAATACCGCTGCAGGCTCTTTCTCTGAATGGCCTAAAGAGGCAGGTTTAGCTGCTACACGTGATGAAACGGTTCTTAAAAATTTCGCCACGGCAATGGCGAGTGAATGGCGAGCTATAGGGTTACGTGGCATGTACGGGTATATGGCAGATATTTCAACAGAGCCGCGCTGGTTTCGTCACCATGAAACCTTTACTGAAAATGCAGATTTGGCCAATAATATCATTTCATCTTTAGTGAAAAACTTGCAAGGTGGCCCAGTAACACCTGAATCTGGTGTGGTATTGACCGTAAAACATTTTCCTGGTGGTGGCCCACAAATGAATGGCCTTGATCCCCATTATACGTTTGGTAAATACCAAGTGTATCCGGCTAACCAATTTGAACAACACTTAAAGCCCTTTATTGGCGCGATTAATGAAGGTGTTTCTTCAATCATGCCTTATTACGGCATTCCCGTTGACTTAACTTACGACGGTGTTACTTATGAACAAAAAGGCATGGCTTTTTCTAAAGAAATAGTGACTGATTTATTACGTACTAAGTTAGGATTTAAAGGTTATGTAAATTCTGATACGGGTATAATTGGCAGCAGAGCTTGGGGTTTAGAAAGCGCGACAGTAAGTGAGCGTATAGCAGCAGCAGTTAATGCCGGCATTGACGTGCTTTCAGGCTTTAAAAACAATCAAGAAATTAGCGACCTTGTTAAAAACAATTTAGTATCTGAGTCACGTATAAACGACGCCGTATCAAGATTGTTATGGGAACAATTTCAACTAGGTTTATTTGAAAATCCTTATGTAGATGCTAAGCAAGCAGAGAAAATTGTTGGTGGTGTTGAATTTAAAAAGATGGCTTTAGAAGCACAACGTAAATCGATTGTTTTATTACAAAATAAAAACAAGCTATTACCTTTACCTAAGTCAACCACCGAAAAACCTATAACACTGATCACCTTAGGTTTAGATAGCCACGTTATTAGCTATGAAAAATACGGTTCTTATAACCTTATTGATGCGAAAGATTTAGCACAATTGGCTAGCACGCATAATGCTGACTTTGCCATAGTGCGTGTTGATGTTTCTAACCCTCGTAGAATAACAGGCCAATACAGAAGCAATGACAAAGCTACCGGTGGTAAAATAAATCCACAAACCAAAAAACCATGGGGTGCAGAAGACAGCAAATTAATACCTAATGCTTGGGGGCCGGATGCTGCGTTAGACGATCGACTAATGTTTGGTGGTTCAGCGCCTTATGACGCTAATGCCTTATCATTCACTGAAATGGCTAAAGCATCAACATGGAAAATATCACCATCGCTTGCAGAGATTCAAAAAGTTATGGATAAAGTCGGCGCGGATAAAACCATTCTTAGCGTTTATTTCAGACAACCTTATGTTATGGACGATGAAAGTAATTTAAAAAATGCGGGAGCAATTCTGGCATCATTCGGTGTTAGTGATATCGCCTTGATGGATATCATTACTGGTATCAACGCACCTCAAGGAAAATTACCTTTCGCTTTACCAAGCAGTCTAGCTGCGGTTTTAGCACAAGATTCTGATGCCCCTGGTTATGACGAAGAAGGTACGTTATTTCCGTTTGGTTTCGGTTTAAGTTATTAACTAAACGTTACCTTTCCGTCATTATTAAAGGCTTTCAGTATGGCGGGAAGGTTCTCTTTATTACTTATAAAAGGCTATGTTTATAATCCTGAACTCGGTAAATATCTTTAGCGCATTGATATATAAAACATAGCAAAAGTATTAAAGAGTTTGATACACCATGACAATACAGTGTGAAGCAATATAGGCGAAAAGAACCAGAGGAAGCCTAAAGTGATTAATGTAAAAAGATATCCGATAGATTCAATAAGCATACCAAATAGCAAGCCCCCAATGTACTAATTAAAGTTAAGCAGACACCCACTTTAATTGGATTTTAAGAAGGGGGACTAAAGTTAATTAATCAATATTTCTTTGAGTATGGGGGATTATGGCGACCGCCCTTTAAGATTTAGCGGCTGACAAGGTGATAAATAATTAGGCTCGCAATCGCTATGCTTTTTGATGAGGTGCCGTCGATTGGCGAATTACTAATTTTGGCACCACTAGTGACTGTATAGAGCTGGCTTGTTCAATATTTTTGCTACACAACATAACCAATTTTTCGGCAGCTAATTGTCCCATTTTTGTTGCTTGCTTATTTACTGTTGTTAACGCTGGCCATATTCTTGATGCGTGTGGTTCATCATCAAAACCAACCACTGATAATTGTTCAGGAATTTTAATACCTAATTGTGATGCAGCAACTATCACCCCCATTGCCATAGCATCATTACAAGCAAAAATTGCCGTAGGTTTAACGGGTTGAGAAAGCAACTGTTTAGCGCATTGTAGGCCTGACTCGAATGTATAGCCGCCTTGAATAGTCAAGTCATCATTCAATTTTATACCCGTTTCAGCTAAACCATCTTTAAAACCTTCAAAGCGCTCTTCGGTTGATTTGTGTCCATGAGGGCCTAGAATACAGGCAATGTCGTTATGTCCTAATTCACTCAAATGTTCAGCAATTTCTTTCACTGCTTGTCTATCACTGGAAACAATCATATGCTCAGGTTGGTCAATTGATACTGATAATATGCGTACGTATTGACTGTTGGATTTTTTTAACATAGTAACCAATTCACTACTCTCAGACAGTGGTGGTAATAAAATAACACCATCAAGTTTAAGCCGTTCAACAAATTGTTTTACATCGTTAATTATTTCTTGGCTTTGCATATCGCAAGGGTGAACAACCAGTTCGTAACCTTGCTCTCGACATCGGCTTAATACGCCATGTTGAATATCGGAAACGAAAGAAGCGTTTGGGTTATCATAAACTAACCCTAAGATATAAGATTTTTTTGAGGCTAAACCTCGAGCTTGCGGATCAGGGGAGTAATTTAATTCTTTGATCACAGCTAAAACATGATCGCGGGTTTTGGTACTAACACCGGGTGACTGATTAATAATGCGAGAAACTGTTTTTTTTGATACCTCGGCAATGCGAGCGACATCATTAATAGTGGCTTTTTTAGCTGGTTCTTTCACAGTTGACTCAAGTAATCAAAACGATGAGTTAGTATAAACTTTTTCTACACTTAGGCGAATGTTTAATTGATATATAAAGGGTAAAAACACCTGAAAAAATCACTATTTACGAGAAAGGTGTTAAGCCGTTAAATTTACCCATTAGACAGCTTGTTTTCGAAACGTTAAAGTGACTTTCAATATCTTTTACTTCTTAATAAATCCCCCCTGTTTCATTAGACCATTACAGCCTTTGTTGGTACAGTTGATTGGTTTAATCATAGGAATAGCAGAAAGGAAAAGCTATGCTGAATTTATCTCAATATGATCTTTGGCTCTTTGACTGTGATGGCGTTATTTTACAAAGTAACCAGATCAAATCAAATGCAATGTATCAAGTTGCTCTACATTTTTCTGACGAGAAAGTTGCTGAATTATTTCAACAGTTTCATCAAGAAAATGCAGGGATTACACGCTTCATAAAGTTTAAGTATTTATTTGAAATCCTGTTAAATCGTCGATTATTTGATGATGATTACCAACAAGCTTTAGTTATGTTTGGTCAGTTGTGTACCGAAGAATTAATTGCTTGTCCATTGACAAAAGGAGCAGAAGAATTTTTATTACAAAGAGCTGGCGGTGAAAGTAAATTTATTATATCTGCAGGCACAGAAATAGAGTTGCAACATATTTTTGCTAAAAAAGGTTTAGATCGCTTATTTTCAGGTATCTATGGTGGTCCTCGAACAAAATTTGAAATATTTTCAGATGTTTTGGCTTGTTACCCTAATTCGAAATCTATATTTTTTGGTGATGCTAAGGCTGATTACCTTGTAGCAAAAAAATTTAAGATTGATTTTGTTTTCATATCAGACTACACAGAATTTTCAGACTGGAGAATATTTTTTCACCAAAAAGATAATGTTAAAATAATTAACAATTTTTCTGAATTTTAAGATTTTTAAAAGGTTGCATTAAATGTTATGAAAGTGGCAGTAGTGAACGTCAGAAATATTCTGATGATCTGAAATTAACAGAAATGAGAAGATTATAGTTAATATTATGATTTGTGATGTTGGAATCTTAGATTGTGATATAAAGCGTAAACAGCATCTTTCAATGCTTTTCCTGCTGTAAAGTTAGGCACTTTGAAGAAATCATTTGAATTTCAGCACCAGTTTTCGGGTTACGAACTTCGCGGGCAGCACGAGCCGTGAATTTAAATTTACCATAAACTACCAGAGCAACAGGTGTAAAAAAAATTTTGTTTTTATCTCACAAAGGGGGCGTTTGCGCCATAGAGTTTATAGTCTAGAAACTTTTATTTCTCATAACTTTCTATGGCGGTTCGGGGCCAGGTTGTGTGAAAACTAATTATTGTAATCTTCCATTATTCAGGCTTTATTTTTGCATTTTATAAGGCTTCGCGTAGCGAAGCTGATATTGTTTAATATCTATGCAGTAAATCTTTTATTAG
>Ga0209184_1000747_pt1 | contig 29290 bp, 31 predicted proteins | sample EN8Hudsemesocosm_2_FD_184627 | JGI IMG/M metagenome (GOLD analysis project Ga0209184, IMG submission 184627) | Methane-oxidizing microbial communities from mesocosms in the Hudson Canyon - EN8C Hudson Canyon (SPAdes) (version 2) | ecosystem: Environmental > Aquatic > Marine > Cold seeps | place... | reverse complement strand
CGACTGTGGATCGAAAGCACCGCAACCCACCTCGCAAAAAATCATCCACGAGGCGATTGCTGAACTTTCATAAACGGCAGAAAAAGCATTGTTTTTAAAAAGAAAAATGCTTAACTTAATGGCAGTGACGGAGCCCGTGGGAACTAGTTTACTAGTTTAAGGTTTCCACTTTATAGAACAACCAATGCTCGCAATTTGTTCTCTGGGACCATGCTTGGTTTGAGCAACTTGTTTCATCGCATCAAATAAATCACGTTTCACACCTTCAGCTGCAGTTTCTTTTTTACTTTCATCTAATCTCCCTCGGTATTGCAATTCTAAGCGACTGTTGTAACCAAAAAAATCGGGTGTACAAACTGCACCATATTGCTTAGCGACTGCTTGGCTCTCATCGAGTAAATAAGGGAAATCAAAATTTAATTCTTTGGCTAAAATCTGCATATTCTCAAAAGAATCTTCAGGATAATTAATGACATCATTTGAAGAAATGGCAACAGTTGCTATACCAAGGGTTTTTAGTTCTGCTGTATCTCTTAATAAGCGTTGATGAATTGCTTTTACATAAGGGCAGTGATTGCAGATAAACATGACTAACAAGCCTTTTTCACCCATACACTTTTCTAGTGTCCAACGATTTCCATCCGTACCTAATAGATCAAAGTCATGTGCTTTTGCACCAAAGTCGCAAACAGGGGGATTTAAAGAAACCATAATTTACCTATATATTGTTTTTATTTAAGCTATATTTAGAACTTATAACATTAATTTTTAATGAATTCCAATGGGCGCTAAATTAAGATTTGTTTTTATTTGTGTATTAATTAGCAGTGTCTGTTCAATGGCTAATGCGGCAAGTAAAAAGTCAAAAGTAGTCAATGAGTTACAAGTATTGATAGATGTTTCTGGGAGTATGAAAAAAAATGACCCCAAAAACTTAAGAATTCCAGCCATTAAATTACTGATTAATTTATTACCGAAGGGAACAAAGGTTGGACTTTGGTTGTTTTCTGAGCAATCAACAGAATTGGTGAGTACCGGGACTGTTAATAAGCAATGGAAACGAAAGGCACTATCAAAGATAAAAAAAATTCACTCTAGAGGCTTGTTTACAAATATTGAAGATGCACTAGAAAAATCGACCAAACAGTGGCTTTCATCATCAAATAACAACAACAGGTCTTTAATTATATTAACGGATGGTATGGTTGATACCTCTAAAGATATTATGCAAAGTGCAGAGTCGCGAGCAAGGATTATGGATGTGCAGGTCCCTTTGCTGCAACAAGCTGGTATTAAAATTCAAACAATTGCTTTATCAAACGATGCTGATGCTGAGTTATTAGGGAAATTAGCTTCTGATACGGGTGGTTGGTCAGAAACAGCGAAATCTGCCGAGCAATTACAAAAAATATTCTTTAAAATTTTCAAACAAGCTATTCCACAAGATGCGGTTCCTTTGGCGGGGAATGTTTTTACTGTGGATAAATCGATTAAGGAATTTTCGGTCCTTATATTTAAGCAGTCTGGTGATAAAACTCCTTATTTAATATCACCTCGGGAGAAAAAAATCACTCATAAAGTAAAATCAAGCAAAGTTTCTTGGTTGAATGAAAAAAACTACGATCTTGTAACGATTACAAAACCAAAGCCTGGAGAGTGGAAAATCATTGGAAACATGGATCCAGATAATCAAGTAATGATTGTTACTGATCTAAAGTTTGAAATTGATGAATTACCTAATCATATTTTAGTTAAGGAAGTTATTGATGTGAATGCTTTTTTTAGCAATCAGCATCAACTTATTAGTAGGGCTGATTTTTTAAATCTAATTGATTTTTCAATTGAACTAGATAAAGGTCAAAAGTTTACAATGACTGCTGTAAAGGGAAAACAGGGGTTGTTTAGAAAAACATTGGCTGAAGAATTAACAAAAGGTAGGCATACTTTAAAGCTTGTTGCTGATGGAAAAACCTTTAAACGTGAAATAACTAAGACTGTTGAGGTTATTGAGAGTTTAATTGCAATGGAAAAGAAAATTGATTCTATTGCTGGTATCGTGACTATTAAGTTGATTCCAAATGATTTGGTGATTAATACAGATATGATGACAATCGAGGCACATATTAGTCAGGTAGGTAGGCAAACAATTAGTAAAATAATTGAGAAACAATCGGGGCAATGGGAAATATCAATTAATAAACCGGGGCTAGGCATTAGCAAAATAGTAAATTTCACAGTTATTGCAAATACTAAGCAAGGTGTACCAATATCACCAACAATTCTTCCTGTTACGGTTAATGCTAGTCTGTTTGTTCCAGTAAAACCTATCATTCCTATTATTAAAATAGAGAAGAATAAGATTGAAAAAGAAGAGAGCAAAAGACCTGAAAAAATAGAAGATGAAATTGAAGAGGAGATCGAAGTAGAAGAGCTTGAACCTGTTAATTGGTTAAAGACAATTATTATTGTTGTTGTGATTAATATTTTATTGATTGCAGCAGGTTTTTTTGCTTATAAGTTTATGAAAAAACAGTCTGCAATAAAACAAGAAGAATTATTGAGTAGGTTGGATTGATGATAGAACTAAGTCTCGTTAATATAATTTTTATGTTGGAGGCATCTATAGCCTTGTTGTTAATGATGTTAGTTTGGTTTTTAATATCAAAAAATAATAGTAAGGGTGATGAGGTTGCATCAAATAAAGTTATTGATAAGCTGCAAGGCACCGAGAAACTTAAGGCAAAAAAATTAGCAGAATTAATCTCTGAGAATTGTGAGCTTGAGCCAGAAGAATTGAATAATTTGTTGGCAGAGATTAAAGCAAATGAGAGAAATTTATATCAACAGATTATCCGAATTTTTTTAAAAAGAGATGTTGCGCTATTAGGAAGGATAGATAAGCATATTGATAAGTTTTCTGAGCCATATTGTAAGATTTTATCGCATGCTTCAGGTGGAGGAGGGAAGGAAAAAGAACTGGAAGATAGTTTGAATAAGTTGACGGAGAGTAATGATCGTTTAGCTGAACAGTTAACCATTGCAATGAATACAATGGATGAAATTTCTGATGAATATACCAGAGTGTTTAGTGGAACCCAGACAGAGTTGGAATTAGAAAATAGTAGTAAAAAAATGTTTTCTATTTTTCAGAAAGCAGGTTTAAAAATCAGTGAAACGGTTGTAAAAGAGGATTAAGGTATGATGAATGCGGCAACAAGTATATTGGTACTTGAAATAGCCATATTGCTTTTGGTGATAGTTGGTGTTTTGTTTTTTTTAGAATGGAAGAAAAGAAAAGCTTTAACTCAGCAGCTTGATCAATTGTTAGGGGTTGTTGAGGAACAACAGCAAGAGCGAGTAAAAACGTTAACTCAACTTTTAGAGACAGAATATTTACTTGAGGCTTCTGAGGCAAAAGAATCTGGTGAGTATATGATTGAAGCTGAAAAGCAATTTATACAGCAGTTTATAAAACAGCAGATTGAAAAAACCACTGTAACAGAATTTTATGAGAATTTATGCGGATTACTTGATCAATATATGTTTTTTGTGCCTAAGCCTAGTGATATAAAACAAGCTGAGCCTGAAGTGGCTTCTGAGCCAGTTGAAGCTGAAGTTGTAAAACTTAAACCTAAAAATGTTGGTCATAATAACCTGCATGTGACAGAGAAAAAACCTGAACCTGAGCCTGAAGCCGAACCAGATTGGGGAGATGCTTTTTCTGAATCAGGAGATGAAATGGATGAAGAGGCTAAAGAAGGCTATGAAGCAGAAGCTAAGAAAGAATAGTTTGGTAATTCATGAAATTAAGCTTTTGTAGTCTTGATGAAACAAAGTGGAATCAAGGTTTGTCTGAGAGATCCCTTGATTTCGTTTCACTACATCAAGGCTACATGATTCTATTCTCTCATTAACTTAATGATATTGGAGGAGTGCTAAAGTTACTTTTGAGTCTGCTCATGTAATTCAATATTAATAAGTCTAAGAGCAGCTAATACCGCAGCAAAAACCTGATTGGAATGTACTCCACGTGTTCTTCGTGTTGCTTGGTCACAGTCCCAAGTAATAATACATTCAGTCAGCGCATTGGTATGACCGCCTTTTGGTATTCTTACTTCATAATCCAATAATGCAGGCAAGGTGTAATTGTGCATTTTCATCACTTTATTAATTGCATCAATAAAGGCATCAAAACCACCATTTCCAGAGCCCGATGCAATATGTTTTTCACCTTTTACATCAACTCGTAAGCTGACCATGGCTTCTAAATTGAGACCACTGGTGATTGAGCAATTAAGAAGTTTAATATGATGGTAATCTTTGCTTTCTAAAACATCAGCAATAATAAAAGGCAGGTCATCCGTGGTAATCGTTTGTTTTGAATCGCCTAATTGCACAATTTTAGATAAAACTTTCTTTTGATTTTCTTCAGAAAGTTCTAGCTCTAATAGATCTAGGTTTTTTTTCAGGGATGCTTTGCCACTCATTTTACCTAAGGCATAACTGGTGATACGCGAAAAACGTTCAGGGACTAATTTGCTTTTGTATAAATCGCCTTTTTGATCGCCATCAGCATGGATGCCAGCGGTTTGAGTAAATACATCTGCGCCAGTAATAGGTGTATTTGCTGCAATACGTTTGCCTGAATAGCTTTCTATCATATTACTGGTACGAACAAGGTGGCTTTCATCAATTGATAAGCTCATGTTCATTTTGTCACGCAACACCACAGTTACTTGAGCAAGTGATGCATTACCAGCACGCTCACCTAGGCAATTTATTGTACAGTGGATTGAGCTAATGCCAGCACGAACAGCCGCCATAACATTGGCTGTGGCTAAGCCATAATCATTATGAGGATGAAAATCAAATTGAAGCTCAGGATAACGTGTGCACATATCATGTAAGCTGGCATATACTTCATCAGGTGACATAACCCCTAAAGTATCAGGTAGCATAAAGTGGCTGATACCTACACGTTGTAAATTGTCCATTAATCCAAAAACATAGTCACGATTATCAGCATAGCCATTTGACCAGTCTTCTAGGTAAACATTAACTGTCAGACCTTTTCCTAAGGCGTACTCAACTGTTTTTAAAATGTCAGTGGTATGTTGTTCAAGTGTTTTCCCTAATTGATCTCTGCAATGTTTTTCACTGCCTTTGGTAAGCAGGTTGATAACACTACCACCGGCTTCTAAAATCCAGTCAACACTTTTTGTGTGATTAACAAAGCCTAAGACTTCAACGCAACCGTCAAAACCCTCTTCTCTAGCCCATTCATTAATCCGTTTAACAGCCTGTTTTTCACCTTCAGAAACGCCAGCAGAAGCTACTTCAATACGATCAACGCGTAATGATTGGAGTAGTGTCTTTGCTATATTGACTTTTTCATCAGGGGAGTAAGAAACGCCTTGTGTTTGTTCGCCATCACGTAGCGTGGTGTCCATTAATTGGATTTGTCTGGGTTGTATGGACATGTTATTGCCTTAAGGGAGGACTTTTGGAGGGAGGGTGCTAAGTAGGGCGGACTTCAGTCCGCCACTAAATATAATGGTAAGCGTAGCGGACTGAAGTCCGCTCTACAGAATTAAGCCCAAAGCCAAGGGAAATTTTGTTTATGCTTTTCTTCGTACTGATCAATAAAACCAGATTGTTCTAGTGTTAAACCAATATCATCCAAGCCTTTTATTAGGTTGTCTTTACGGAAAGCATCCACTTCAAATTTAAAGCCGTTGCCTGCAGGTGTAATAAACTCTTGGTTTTCTAAATCAACTGTAAATTTTACGCCTTCGTTAGCATCAACTTCATCCATTAATTTAGCTAGTTGTTCTTTAGTAGCAACAATAGGTAAGATGCTATTTTTAAAGCAGTTGTTATAAAAGATATCGGCATAGCTAGTAGAAATAATGGTGTTAAAACCATAATCTTCAATAGCCCATGGCGCGTGTTCACGTGAAGAGCCGCAACCGAAGTTATCACCAACAACTAAAACTTTAGCGCCTTTAAATGTCGCTTTGTTTAGTTCAAAGTCAGCATTATCGCTACCATCTTCGTTAAAACGCCAATCGTGGAAAAGGTGTTTACCAAAACCACTACGCTCTACTTTTTTAAGAAATTGCTTAGGAATAATTTGGTCTGTATCAACATTGCTTCGTCTCATTAACGCTGCAATACTTTCGTGTTTTTTATATGGTTCCATAAGTGTTCCAGTGATCTCTATTAAAGGGTGCGAATGTCAACAAAATGACCAGCAGAGGCAGCAGCTGCAGCCATAGCAGGGGAAACTAAATGAGTACGACCGCCTTTACCTTGGCGACCTTCAAAGTTTCTATTTGAAGTTGATGCGCTACGTTGACCCACTGTTAATTCATCACCATTCATTGCTAGGCACATTGAACAGCCTGGCTCACGCCATTCCCAACCCGCTTCTGTAAAGATTTTATCTAAACCTTCATCTTCAGCTTGTTTTTTTACATGATAAGAACCTGGTACAGCGATAGCCGTAACATTATCAGCAACTTTAGTACCTTTAGCGACTTCAGCAGCAATACGGAAATCTTCAATACGACCATTAGTACATGAACCGATAAAGATTAAATCAACAGCAATATCTGTGATTTTGGTATGTGCATCAAGACCCATATAATTAAGCGCATCTTTACAAGCCTGGCTTTTAATTTCATCATCAAAATCCTCTGGGGCAGGGATGATGTTAGTAATGCCTGTTACTTGCTCTGGTGATGTGCCCCAAGTAACTTGTGGCTCAATATCAGCTGCATTTAAAGTAACGGTTGTATCGTATTTAGCGCCGTCATCAGTAGGTAAAGATTTCCAATAAGCTAAGGCTTTATCCCAATTATCACCTGATGGTGTAAATTCACGACCTTTTAAATAATCGTATGTTTTTTGATCGGGAGCCACTAATCCAGCTCTAGCACCCGCTTCAATAGCCATATTACATAAAGTCATACGGCCTTCCATAGAAAGCTTGGTGATTGCTGCGCCAGCATATTCGATAACATGGCCTGTACCGCCAGCTGTACCGATTTTTCCTGTAATCGCTAAGGCTATATCTTTAGCTGATGCGTATTTAGATAGTTCACCATCAATCTGAACTAACATGGTTTTTGATTTTTTCTGAGGTAATGTTTGAGTTGCCATTACGTGCTCAACTTCAGAAGTACCAATACCAAACGCCAGTGCCCCAAAAGCACCATGGGTTGCTGTATGGCTATCACCACAAACAACAATCATACCTGGGTGAACAAAGCCGTGCTCTGGTACAACAATATGAATAACGCCATTGTTTGGGTTTTTCATATCATATAAATTAAGGCCATTTTCTTCGCAGTTGTCTGCCATGGTCTCAATTTGTTTTTTAGCAATAGGATCTGCAATTGGCAGATCTCTATTTTTAGTAGGAACACAATGATCCATTGTGGCCAAAATACTATGTGGATTGCGTACTTTACGCTTTGAGTTTCTTAAACCTTCAAAAGCTTGAGGGCTAGTAACTTCATGCATTAGATGGCGATCAACATAAAGTAAAGGGGCTTGACCTGAAGCTTCAACCACAAAATGGCTGTCCCAGATCTTTTCGTACATGGTTTTTTTCATAGTATATTCCAAAACTTTCGGCTCAGTTAAAAGCGTATTGAGCGGGCGTCTATTGGTGGATTGTTTAAATGTTAATTAACCGAGCATTATCGCTTAAAAGAGGGGTGTTTTGCAATGCTAGCTTCTGTTGCTTAAAAGAAACGGTGTTGTTGCTAAAAAACATCATTGTTAACCATTTATTTATAATATATTAATATATATCTGTATTGTTTTCTTTTTGGTGTGCTGTATCATGTGCAACAACTTCAGAGTTAATACTAACTCTACAATCTAAAACATTAGGAAAAAGTAGCAAACATGAAAAAAGATATAGCCATTGGAACATTATTCATTACTGGATTATGGGGATTTATTTCAGGTGCATTTATCGTTTCAACCGTTATGTTTGGCGCTTCAGCTATGTTAAGTAATATCTTTTTAAGAGAAAGATTAGATTAAACCAAATTCATATACCTCCTCGTTGTGATAGCAGATTTAAGACTGCGAATTTTTAACCTCTAATAACATTAGTTATTAGAGGTTTTTTTTGCGCATTAATTAAACATTGTTCAGTTAATGTTCATTGTGGTTGATGTATTCTAAACCCAACATCAAACAACGCTGTTAAAGCAGGAGAAAGTTATGAAAATGTTAACAATCGCAATAATATTAATGCTAGTTCCTTTTGCCAGTCATGCAGAACGAAATAGTCATTTTAAACACAGAAAACATGAACAACAGCAGAACAACAATTCGTATTTTTGGAGGGATGTTGATCGTCGTCAATATAAACAAGAGGGGCGAATAGAGCGAGGTATTAATAAAGGTCAATTAACGCGTAGAGAAGCTAAAAAGTTACATCGAGAACAAAAACATATCGCTAAACAGATTAGGTATTTTCAACGCCATACTCACTTAAGTCGTAGAGATAAAAGAGAGGTAATGGAGCATTTAGATTTTATGAGCGATAAAATTAGAACTTTAAAACATAATCAGCATTATGTTCATAGAGATCAATATAAACATAAAAAATCAGTAAACCATGCTCATTCATATAATAATGATAGAAATGCTTATAGAAATAACCGTTACATATCATGGGTGAATAATGATTTACGGGCGGGTTTATATTTTCGGTTTTAAGTTATAAATATTAATTATGCTACCTTTTGTAGAGATGTTTGTTGAAACATCTCTACAGGTCTTTAAAGCAAAATATTTATTGCTTAATAGACTTCCCTAAAATAGATTTGTTTACTATTTCCTTTATAAATACCAAATGTGGCTCTAGCACTAGGGCAGTTATCGTGAGTTCCATTATTATCCCAGTCATATTTTAACCAAGATTTAATGGGGAAGGCGCTTGTTACATCAAGAAAGCCCGTGTAGATTTCTCCATCCACACCTTTATTTGGTGAGCTAAGTATTAAACTACTGTTTCCTGAGCTAACTGAAAGGGTTGATGGGCTGGCTGAAGTATCTCCAGAGTCTGGACCAATAGCTTGAGGAGAGTTTTGGCTTTGCAGAATACAGTCATTGTATTTTGGATCTGTATTATCTGTAGGGTTAATGTCACTAATTGAAAAGTTAGCAGCTAATGATAAAGTTGTGCAGTTATCATCAGTATTAGTTATCCAGTTATTACCATCAAAGTATTCCATTGTGATTGGAATATTAAGGTCTAGTTGTTCAGAGCCATACGCATTGTTTATCTTGAGGCGACCAAAACGAAGGTTTGTTGTTCCTATTTTGTAAGCACTGATAGTATTGTCTAATGCAAGCATATCAGGTAATTTAAGTACTACATTATCGCTATCAATCACTTTTAGGCCAATATCAAGTCCATCATAAGGGCCATCAACAGAGTTAATTCTGCTAAAAAGTATATTGCCATCAATTATGTTAAATTCACCATTAACCCAATTTTCACTATCGTATAACATTGATATTCGAGTGCTTAAATTGTTACTACTATGTTCAGCTGAAATTTCAATGTTAGTCGCATTTGCGTAAGCAGTAGTGAAATCATAATTTCGGGTGATATTCTCGGAGTTATTTCTAGCTTCTATTTTATAGCTTGTTGTGAAAGCTTCATCCATATATGAGTATGAAGTACAGGCAGGGGTAATTGAAGAGCTAAGGATTGAAAAATGATCAGGCACAAACCTGCCGATATTTTTTATCGGTGATGAAATGGTAAGTGCTGATGATGTTGAGCCATCGGATGCATCAATATTGGTAAAGGTGGTATCAGTAAATTGTAAAGTAATAAATCCAACTTCTGAATAATTTGCTGTATCACTTGTTATTTGGCCGTTGGATATAGTTAATGAGCCTTTGTTAAATGTACCTAGAGTACCAGTGCTGGGTTCTAATAATTGAAGATCAGTAATAGGTGTATCTGAATAATTCGTTACTGCAGATCCTGCTGAATCGACAGCTAATATTTCTAATCTAAAAGGTTTTCCTGCTTTATGGATGGGGGTGCTTGTGCTTGATGTACTGGCATTTAGCTGTTCTATATCACCAGCTGTTTCCCAATCTAGATGTGAGACTTTTAGAGTAAATGAATCGGGGCGTATAGAAAAAAGATCATTAGAACAGCTTGTTATTGTTGGGCTGTCTAATGGGTAGCTAATACGAACACTGACATTTTTCCACACATTATCTACTGAGGGTAATGAAATATTTGAACGGCCGCTAGAAATGGTGCTGGTTGCTGTTGAAATAACTGTATAAGAGTTAGGGCAGTTATTTGCATCTAAAGCTGATGGAGTACTGGTTTCTATAAGTTCAACAGTAACGTCAGCTGAAAATGTTGAATCTATAGCTGTTCCTGCTGTGTCGATTGCAACAATATCAAAATTGATTGAATTATTATCAGCTATTCTTGTTTTTAAATACCCTGTGATTGAGCCTATTGCAGTTTCTGTGTCAAAAGCATTAAATTTAGATACGTTATCTCCACCCCCACCTCCTGAGCCATCATTACTGGTACATAATGATGATTCACTATTTGCACCAGTGCCAGGGCTAATTATCCAGTCTCCTGTACCATCGGGAATACGGGCATAATCTTTATGTCCGCTATCATGTAATTGGGGGGCATCAGTTGGGTTGGAAAGTGTTGAAATGTCACAATTGTTGTACCCGCTGTAATAGGAAGAAATTGTACTATCAGCACTTATTCTAAAAACATCAACAATATTATCTGGGTTACTAGGATCACCAGAGTTATCTGATAAAACAACATTAACCTCACTATCCATTTCATTAGATGAAAACGGAATTTCTATATAAGTTGAAGTTGTGCCACAGCTATTGTCAGAACTGGAATAAATTGAATTGATGTTTTTAACAGTACTTACAACATTGTTTCCGTTCTTTTTAAATAAAGTTAATGTCCAACCATCAAAGTTAGTTGTATTGGTGGGTAGGTTGTTATCTAATATTTTTAATTCAACAAAATTAGTAATGTAGTTGTACTCATTAATTACCATTTGACCGTTATAAGAAGAGCAAGATGATTTAACAGTACTGGAAAATAAGCTTATTACTATAAATATAAGGCTGTGGATGAATTTGTGTGGTTTTGAATTTGTTTTCTCTTTGCTGTACAAAGCTAAGATAGCTTGCGAGGTGGTTTTGTGTTGAAACATTTTTATAACAGCCTCTTATTCTATAGATTGCAATACACAGGAACTTAGATAGAGTTGAGTCGTATAAGATTTGATTAATCTTTTTGACAAGCAGGGCATATATGCTGATTATTAGGATTAGCAATCCACCCTTCATCTATAGCATTTGATAAGTTACCTTCTAGCCAAGAACGCCCATCACTAATTCGGCGCCCATTTCTATCTACTTCTCTAGGGCTACGACGATATTCAATTGTTCTTATCCCTTGGGGGTTACAAATATCACAAAAAATAAAGGTTCTTATAGTCATGGTTGTGTTTTAACAGGTTTTAAAGGCAGTTAAGATGAGCTAGCTCACATTGTTGTAAAAAAATGAGCAATCGCTGATCTTTCAACTAGAATTAAATGAAATTATAGGTTAGTTTAGCTATATTGTTATTTAAATTAAATTAAATTAAATTAAGGCCAAGAAAATGAGAAAAAGTGGACAACAAGGATTTACATTAATCGAATTGATTATGGTTATTGTGATTTTAGGAATTTTGGCTGCTACGGCTTTGCCTAAGTTTGTGGATTTGAGTCAGGATGCGCATAAAGCCCATGCTGATGCTGTCTTTGGTGCGGCAAATTCAGCTGTTGCCATGAATTATGCAAAAACTTTGATTACCCCTGCAAACCAAAAAGTTGATACGGGTCAAGCTTTATTAAACGTGCTCGATGTCGATGAGGGTACTGGGGCTGGTCAGTGGGATGATACAGGTGACACAATTCATGCTACATTGGGGAATGTTACATATACTATAACGTTAACGGATGAAACAGCCACTGCAAAAGGGGTTCTAGTGAAAGATTGGTGATTACTTTTTATCTCGTTCTCTAGTTCCCACGGGCTCCGTGGGAACTATCTCTGTTGCGCGCTGCGCTTCCTAGCAAAAGTAAAAGAAGAGCTTTTCTACTATAATCATGAACCAAAATAAACAGCAAGGTTTTACTTTGGTTGAACTGATTATGGTTATTGTTATGCTTGGCATCCTATCTGCCACTGCTCTTCCCAAATTCTTTGAAAAAAACACCTTCTCTGAACGTGCTTTTTTTTCAGATACTTTAAATGCAATACGTTACGCTCAAAAATTAGCTGTTGCTACTGGCTGTAGTGTACAAGTTTCAATTTCATCAAATAGTTACACCCTAAATAGACAAGGGACCTCTAGCAGTACTTCATGTCCAGGCGGATCAACTTACACTTTAGCTGTACCTCACCCTAGTACAAGTGATTCTAGTTATTCTGCTAGTGAATCAGGTGTGACTTTAACTAGCACTGCTTCTCCTTTTATTTTTAATTCCTTAGGCACAGTTTCAACCGATGTGACTTTAACCATTGCGGGCTCTAAAACGATTAAAGTGATTTCTGAAACAGGTTTAGTTTATGCACCATAAACAGAGCAATCATTTTTGTAAAACTCTAAAAATAGCTAGCTTACAAGCAGGGGTAACGTTAGTTGAATTAATTTTATCTATGGTAATTATCAGTATTGCCTTAACGGGAGTATTTACAGTGATGAACCTGACAGTGAGCCATAGTGCTGATCCCGTTATTCAACATCAAGCTATATCTATTGCAGAATCATATTTAGAAGAAATTCTATTACAGTCTTATGATAATCCTACTGGAGGCTATACAGGTGTTGATCGAAGTCAATTTGATGATGTTGATGACTATAATGGCTTGAGTGATACGGGTGTACACGATAGTTTAGGTGATTTAGTCGCTATTCTTGCTAATTATGATATTTCAGTTGTAGTCTCTACCCCTGTTACATTAACTGATGGAGTTTTGGCGAAAAAAATAACAGTGACGGTGACGGGGCTAAGTAGTGCTTTGAAGCTTGTTGGATATAGAGTTAATTACTGATGAGAGGGCAAGAAGTAAAAGGTTTTACGCTAATAGAACTGATTATGGTGATTGTTATTGTGGGGATTTTATCAACTATGACCACTAGCATTATTACCTTGCCTGTTAAAAGTTATATTGATCTTGAAAGACGTACTACTTTGGTTGATAGTGCTGAAATGACATTGCGACGAATGCAACGAGATATTCGTCGAGCTTTACCTAATAGTATCCGAGTAACAAATGCTGGCTCGGTAATAGAAATATTGCATACAACAGATGGAGGGCGCTATCGTGCGTCACTTGCCAGTGATGGATCAGGCAATATCCTTGATTTTGTTGGAGCTGATACAAGTTTTGATGTGATGGGGGTATTATCATCTGTACCCAGTGGCGAGTTGGTTGTTTATAATTTGGGTTCAGTATCGGCTGATGCCTATATGGGGAATAATAGAGCAACTATTGGTAATACCTCTACAGTCAATTCAATTGTTTTAACATCCGCAAAATTATTTCCTTTTCAATCACCTCAACAACGCTTTTTTATTGTTGATACGCCGATTACTTATAGTTGTAGCAATGGTGAATTAAGACGTTATGATAATTCAATTGATAGTTCATATAGCATTGCAAGTTCAGCGCCTGTTTTGGCTGGTTTAAGTTATAAGTTGCAAGCAAAGGCGGCATTATTAAGTTGTAATTTTAGTTACAGTACAGGCTCTACTTCTCGGGCTGGTTTGGTAACTTTAGAAATAAAATTAACGGATGAGGCAGGAGAGTCGGCTAAATTAATTCATCAAGTTCATGTGGATAATATGCCATGAAAAAACAGTCAGGCTTTTCAATTGTGATGGCTATTTTTATATTAGTTGTACTTAGTTTACTAGGTGGATATATGGTAAAGCTGAGTGGAGTACAGCATGCGACTAGTGTTTTCTCTATTCAAGGTGCTAGAGCTTATCAATCTGCAAGAGCGGGAGTAGGCTGGGCTATTGCTAGAGTTTCAGCTGGAGGTGATTGTAGTGATATTAATTCTGTTTCAGCTTTAACATTTGCGGATATTAATGGATTTTCTGTTTCTTTGACTTGTAGTAGTCAGAGTTTTTCAGAGGGTATGGAAAACCCTGTTATTTATAAGATTACTGCTTTGAGTGAGTTTGGGAGCTATAACAGTGCTAATTATATTTCTCGGCGGATTGAAGTTTCTATTGTTAATTAAGCTTTTTGGGCGCAGCGCGCCGACTCCTGGTTCCCACGCAGCGCGTGGGAACCAGGAGTCAGAGGGTTGCTTGTCTCGTTCCCACGTGCTACGTGGGAATGCCGTTATGGCGCGCTGCGCCTAAATCATAAGAGAGGGTGTGATGGGAAGAAGCCGATACCGGGTTGCTGATAATCAAGCCCCTCATTTTGTAACCTGTACTGTTTTGAATTGGATGCCTTTATTTACCAGACCTCAAACAGTAGATATTATTTTAGAAGCCTTGCTGCATCGACAGCAGGAGTCTGGGTGGAAGATTTATGGATATGTGATTTTAGAAAACCATTTGCATCTTGTTATACAGTGCGAAAATCTATCCAAAGAATTTCCGCAGTTTAAATCGTTTACAGCACGTAAGTTAATTGATTATCTTAAAGAGTGCAGGGCAGAACATTTATTAAAACAATTGGCTTGGTTTAAAAAAAGGCATAAAGCAGATAGGGATTATCAGTTATGGGAGGAAGGTTATCATCCTCAAATGATTGAGAATGAGGATGTTCTTAGGCAAAAATTGGATTATATTCATAATAATCCGGTGAAAAGAGGGTATGTTGATGAGCCAGTTCATTGGCGGTATTCTAGTGCACGGAATTATGAACAGGGGAGTGGCTTGTTGCCTGTTTTTACTGAATGGTTTTAGCGCAGCGCGCTTGGTCTTAATTCCCACGCGGCGCGTGGGAACTAGGGTTCGTTGTTTTCTCTCTCGTTCACACGTGCTACGTGGGAATGCCTTTTTGGCGCGCTGCGCCCAATACTAGCTTAGTGCATTGCACTGGATAAATTCCACATGGGTAAGAAAATTCCTAAGGCTAGCACTAAAACCATACAACCAATAATAACCAGTAAAAATGGCTCAATCACGCTCGCTAAGTTTTTTAATTCAGCATCAATCTCGGCTTCGTAAAAATCGGCAACTTCTAATAACATATCGCTGATATTCCCTGTCTCTTCTCCCACCATAATCATTTGTATAACTAAAGGAGGAAATAGTCCTATACTCATGGCCATTCGGCTGATGCTATCTCCTTTTTCTATACCAATACGCATGGTATCTAATTTTGATCCAATATAAACATTACCTATGGCGTTAGACACAATAGTAATTCCTTGTATTAAAGGTACGCCTGAACTAAGAATCATGGCAAAGGAACGAGAAAAACGTTCCATGGTAGCTCTGTGGATAATACTACCTACTGCGGGTATTTTTAACAGTAATTGATCTTTTTTTAGGTGGCCTTCTGGAGTGTCAATATATTTGAGTAGCGCTAAATAGCCAAGTATTAAACTGCTTAAAATGTAGGGCCAAAATTCTACTGTAAAATCAGAAACATTCATTAGCAATTTTGTTTGCCAGGGTAGGTCGGCTCCCATTTTATCGAATACACCTTTGAAGGCAGGGATAACATATATATTCACAATAGCCATAGCTATACTAATAGCGATAATTACCATGGTTGGGTAACGTAATGCTGATTTTATTCGGCTTTGGGTCTCTTTTTCGCGTTCTAAATATTGAGACATTTGTAGGAAGGCAAGATCTAATCCTCCTGTTGTTTCACCTACATTTATAATACTTAAGAAAAGATTTGAAAATACTTTTGGATGTTTGCCCATGGCTTGACTAAGAGAAAGTCCCCCTTCCAAAGAATGAGTTATATCGGTAAGGGCATGTGCTAATGCTTGGTTTCGTGTCGAACTTATTAGGCTGTGAATGGCTCTAATAATAGGGACACCAGCTTTACTTAAACTGTACATTTGTCGACTAAACAACATAATATCATCAAGCTTTAAGCCTCTAAGTGCTTGCCATTGATTAAATTGTTCCATTAAGTCGGTTTGAACTATTTTTTCTTGTATTCTTATAGGAGTTAGGTCTCTAGTTATTAGTAATTTAGCAACGGTTTTACTATTTTCTGCTTCTATTGAACCTTCAATAAGTTTACCTAACTGGTTGCGTGCCTTGTATGTATAAGTGGGCATGTTAACGTCCCGAACCTGTAATGCGGATCACTTCATCTAAGGTAGTTATGCCTTGGCGAACAAATTCAAGCGCACATTCAGTAAAGGGGGTAAACCCTGGAGTGTTTTTTGCTGCCAGTGTGAATGCTGCAGAGTCGTTGCGACGTAGTGCATCCAGTGTTTCGTGGCGCATTTCTAATAATTCATAGACACCAATTCTGCCTCGGTAGCCTGTTAGGTTACAATGCTGGCAGCCTTGTCCTTGTTTAAAATTAATAGTTTGACTGTTCACTTGTAGAGACTCTTCCAACCAAGTTTGGTGAGCTTCTTCAATTTCTGTATCAGTGGCGCAATACTCACAAATTCTCCGAACAAGTCTTTGGGCAATAATGACTTGTAAGGCACTGGCTAAAATATAACCTTCTACCCCCATATCTAATAAACGAGTAGCCGTTTCAACAGCACCATTAGTATGTAAAGTTGAGAAAACTAAATGTCCTGTAATAGAGGCTCTAATAGCAATTTCTGCTGTTTCTGTATCACGCATTTCCCCAACCAGAATAACGTCAGGGTCTTGGCGTAAGGCAGAGCGGAGTACGCTGGAAAAAGTTAAGCCTATTTTTTCATTAACTTGTGATTGGTTAATGCGTGGAAGGCTAAATTCTACAGGGTCTTCGGCAGTAATTATTTTGGTTTCAGGGGTATTTACTTCTGATAATGCTGCGTATAAGGTTGTCGTTTTACCGCTACCTGTGGGGCCTGTGACTAAAATAAGTCCGTGAGGGTTTTTAATGTGTGATTTAAAACGCTCTAATAATTCTTTTGGAATACCCAGTTTATTAAGGTTTAGTAAACCTTGAGAGTGATCAAGTAACCGCATTACTACTGATTCGCCATGAGTGACAGGTAATGTAGATAATCTGATATCTAGCATTTTTCCTTTTATACGGATGCTAAAGCGGCCATCTTGCGGTAGTCTTTTTTCAGAAATATTGAGGCCGGACATGAGTTTTAAACGAACAATTAGGGCTGAAGCAATTTTTACTTCATTTAAAATTTGTTCATTTAATACGCCATCAACTCGTTGTCTGATCCGCAGGACTTTTTCATCGGGTTCAATATGAATATCAGAGGCATTTACTTGAGCAGCATCTTCAAAAATAGATTGTAAAAGCTTTACCACTGGCGCTTCAGCAACCTCATTAGACGTAATCAGTGAGTTAAAGTCAAAATCGTGATCACTTAATTCTTCGTCTAGTTTTCCTGCTAAGTCATTAATTTCACCTGTACGTCTATAGCTTTGATCAATGGCTTTGAGTAGGTCGCTTTCCCTAACGACTACTTGACGAATTCTTTTTTTAAGGATTCGTGTTAGCTCATCTAAACCCATTAGATCCGTAGGGTCTGTCATTGCTAATAAAACATCATGTTCATTATTTTCTAGCAACATAACGCGGAAGCGTCGGGCTAGGTTTTCTGGCAATTCATTAACTACCTTGTCATCTTTTTGATAGTGAGCAATATCAATAAATGGAATTTGTAGTTGGCGGGATAGAAAGTTAAGCAGGTCTGTTTCACTAATAAAATTTAGGTCAATTAGTGTTCTGCCCAGTTTTCTACCAGACTTCTTTTGATCAGCAAGTGCAGTCATCAGCTGTTCATGGCTAATGATCTTGTTTTGAACCAGTAAATCACCGATACGAATTTTTTTTATTGGGTCCATGTGCTTTATTTTAAGATGCTTGTTCTTTGTTTAATATAGCTTACTATTGGGGGTTTGAGGCTGTTTTTATTAAGAGCTTGTTGGTAAGCATTAAGCGCTTGCTGTTTATTGTTTTGCTTTTCGTATGCTATAGCTAACCCCAACCAATATTCTGCTTTGTCAGTATTAATGGATATTAGTTTTTGATAAACCTGTGAAGATTTTAAAGGTGCGTTAGTTTGTTGATAAGCTGCGGCTAGTAGTGCTAAATATGTTTCATCTGTTATATATTTATCATCAACTTGTTGAAGCAAAATTAAAGCAGGACGGGCTTGTTTATTTTGTAGAAATAATTGACTGCTGAGATTTATAAGCTGTATGTTTTGAGGGAATAAAATCGTTCCTTGGTTTAATAGGGCGCTGGCTTTTTTTATCTGTCCTAGTTGTAATAATGTATTTGCTAGTAATAACCTAGCATTAATATGTAACATATCTAGCTTTAATGTCTGTTCTAGCTTTAATTGTTTTTCTACTAGATTTGTCAGTTTTTGAGCAGAAGTAAATAACTGTATTGCACGTTGTTTATTGGATAGTCTTTTTACTTTTTTAGGCTTTATTTCTATTGGTTTTTTCTCAGCTAATTTAAGTTGAGGTTTATTGCTAATAGATTCTTTTTTATTGGGGCCAATAAGCGTTTTTGGCTTGTCTTGTTTTTTTAAGCTTAATTTTTTTTCGCTTGTATTGGCTTGTTTTTGTGAAGATGCTAATGAGTTTTCAGTAAGTTGCTTGTCAGAAACTATTTTTACTTTTGTTACTTCTGGAGTGTCTGGAATTACTTCTTTGATAACAAGGTTATCAGGCATTTCTAGCTGTTTTGTTTCTTTCATGCTGTAGATAATGCCAAAAACCAGTAGTAGAAAAGAAAGTAGCCCGATAATATATAGATATGATTTTGATTGAGGCACAGGCGTTGCTTGGATGTTTTTTAATCCATGTTGCTCTGAAATATTTGTTTCATTTCTTTTTTCTAGGTCTTGTAAAACTTGGTTTAATAAACTCATCAGTAATTTCTCTTTAAGTTACCCAGTTTTTCCCTATTACTAAAATGCATAGGCTTAATAGTAGGAGTAATAGAAATTGACTACGATATTCAAGAGGGTGTTTTCGCATACAGGTATCTTCAGTATCTTTAGCTGCAAGTTGTATTTGTTTAAAACCTATTTTCTGTATGCCTGAGCCATAAGCAGATAATAAAGCTTTATGAGCGAGTATATTAATTAACCTAGGTATTCCATTTGTGTAGAAGTGTAAAGCATTGATCGCTGTTTTGGAGAACATGGCTGGGTTGATGCTATTGGCAACTATTAAGCGATGTTGGATATAGTCATTTATATCTTGTTTCGTCAGTTTTTTTAAAGTGTAACTAAAAGTAATGCGTTGTCTGAGCTGACGGATAGATTTTTGTTGTAAAAGAAGGTCTAGTTCTGACTGGCCAAATAGAATAATCTGTAATAACTTTTGTTTTTCTGTTTCTAAATTAGTTAATAAACGTAAGGCTTCTAATGTTTCTAAAGGTATTGCTTGTGCCTCGTCAATAATAAGCGTTATTTTTTGTTGATTGGCTGCAGTAGTAAGTAAAAATGCATTTATTTTTCGTAAAAGAAGGCCGTCGTCTGTATCTGCTGCATATTCAATACTTAGTTCATCAGCAATGGCTTTGTATAAGCTTGTAGCCGTTAAATGTGGATTAGGAATGTAGGCAGTAATAAAAGGGGTTTGTAGTTCGCTAAGTAGCTTTCGGCATAGCATGGTTTTACCCGTACCTACATCGCCTGTTATTTTAATAAACCCTTCGCCATTATGTAAGGCTATAAGTAAAACATTTAACGCCTCTCGATGGCTTGGAAGTTCAAAGTAAAACTCTGTGTCGGGCGTTAGTCCAAAAGGAAATTCTGTCAAACCAAAATGCTTGAGGTACATTTTTTATTATTCCCATAAGGGGTGGTTTTGTAACTGTTTAAGTTGATCTCTGCTAGATTCCATTGAAGAAGACCAGTCACTATCATTCTTAATGATGGTTGGTTTTAGTAGAATAACCAATTCAGACTTTTTGACTTCACCTTTATTTATTCGAAATAAATTACCTATAAAGGGTATTTGGGTTAAGCCTGCAACGCCGTCTTTGCTTTCTTTGGATATTTCTTGCATTAAGCCGCCAATTACAATAATTTGCCCATTTTTGGCTTTAACAATACTATCAGATTCTCTTACTGTATTTAATGCCATAGGTAAGGAACCATCTTCATCATTGATAGTAAATTCTTTAGTCTGGTTTTCTACTCGAGTAATTGAAGGGTGAATATGTAAGGTAATATCATCTATATCATTAATTTGTGGCGTTACATCTAATGCAATACCTGAGAAGAAAGGAGTCCAGGTAATATCTGGATTAGTGATGGTGCTAGAGCCACTGGAAACAGTGTTAGATGATATGTCGGTGATAAAGTATTCATCACTACCGACCTTAATAATAGCTTTTTGGTTGTTCAGTGTTGAAATTCTAGGGCTAGATAGGATATTTGTTTTTCCTTGCGTTTCTAGCAATTCAACCACTGCAGCAAAGTCACCCCACTGAGCGCTAATACTAAAAACAGTACCTACAGCACCGAGGCCTGTCAGCATGGGAGCTAAAGTATTGGCATCTCTAATAACACTTTGCCAGTTAACCCCAGCTTGGTGGCTATCATTAAGAATAACTTCGATGATTTTTGCTTCAATAATAACTTGTCTGCTAATTTGGTTTTGAGTGGTGTTAATAAATTGTTCTACTTCTCTTAATTGCATGGGTTTAGCACGAACAACAATGACTCCAGATTGGCGATTAATACTTATGCTTGTTTGTGGGTCTGTTGACAGAATTGTTTGTAAAGCCGCATTCAATTCATGCCAGAAGTCGGTTTGTGTTGATGTGCTAATCCAGCTGCCGGATGTTAAGGTGGAGCTGTTATCAACTTCATCTAAATCTGAATCATCATCATTTCCAGATAATTGACCCGAGGATACCCGAGTGTTTGATTGGCCTTCTCTCACTAGGTCAAGTCGATTGATTTTAAATATTTTAGTTTGCAATGTTGCGGGGTAAACAATATATCCCATCTCATTTTTTTTGTAATCATAGCCATAAACTTTTTGTACAGCATCCATCACTTGTGCAAGGGTGACATTTTTTAATTCTAATGAAATCACACCATTAACATCGGGATGAACAAGCATATTTTCATCAGTATCAATGACTAAACTCATAAAAAATTCACGCGCTTCTACTTCATGTAAAGAAATAGAAAATCTTTCATCTGCTATTATTGGCTTTTTTGCAAAAAGTGATTGATTAAAACTAGGGATTAAAGCCTCGGTCACAACAGCTGGAGGGGGTGTATTATCAACTGGAATACTCTGCTTGTGACCAAACATTTCATCTATTGTCTGATTATCAGCTGTTGGAATTGTTGAACAAGAAAGCAACAGAGGTAATATTATGAGTAATATAGGTTTGTTCATGAAATGGATGTTCAATACTTATTTAGTTTTATAGTTGCGAGTCAAAATAGAGAGTGTTTTGCTGATACCATTTTGTTCGATTATTACCGTGTTTTTATAAATTCTTAAAACTTTAACATCAGATAGAATTACATCACCTTGTTTCGCTACTATGCCATTAATAGTTGCCCGTTTAGAGTGCCCCGAAATCCAAATTGATGATAGATTTAAACTATCTGGTTGGTTCTGTTCCGTTTGTAAAGCTGAGTTAAAGTACGTTGGTTTTGTAGGGTCTCTTAGTTCTGCAGTGCTATTGGCAGTATTTAATAAAATAGAGAAAAAAAGGAAGACGGTTTTATAATCCAAGCCAGTTCTCCTCAAAACTCAAAGTATATACATTAAGGGTCGTTTCAGCGATAGGGTATTCTTTAACTTGATAGTCAATTGATTCCCAGTTAAAACGCCAAGGTAAAGCTTCTAAAGCTTCTAAGTATCTTAAAGTATTAAAATAATTACCACTTAAAGTAATAGACAGACCATGGCGATATATCCATGATGTTTCTTCTGGCGCGCTAGAAAAGGTGGATTTAGCTAAGGTTTTTAAATCAAGTATCTTTAAACCAGAGTTTTGTTGTAATAAATCTTGTAATACTTTTGGCATTAAATGGGCTGGAACAAACTTCTTATCTCCAGTATTTATTTTTGATTTAAGTTGCTGAAATTGCTTCTTAATTTCTTTAAGTATTAATTTGTTTTCCTTGTTTGGATCAATTTCCCCTAAAGCTTCTATTTGTTTTGCGACTTGTTGGTTTGCTGAAAGATTAATTTTAAGGGTCGATAGTTTTGTATTTAAAGCTTTTTGTTCAGTTGCTAAAGGTTGATAAATAAAGTTATCCCATGCTCCCCAGATTGTAATCATTATAGTGGCTATAATAATAACTCTCTCTCGTGGAGTGAGGGTATCAAACTTTTCTAATGCACTATTTATCATTGTCTTTTTTAGCTAAAAGTTCATCTGATGTGTTGATGGTAAAATTTAGTTGATTATTACTTTCATCTGATTGAGTTATTATTAGCTTTGCAAAAGACCGGCCTTGAAAAATAGCTTCATGTTGAAGCTTTTGTAAAAAAACAGCCGTGTTTTTAGCTTGGTAAGTACTCCCTTTTATATCAATAGTCTGTTGATCTCCATTTATGCTAATTGCTGTTATCCATACTTGAGGAATACTCTGTCTTGCCAATGCAATAAAATATCGAGAAAAACCTTGTGTCATGTCAGACGTATTATCGGTTAATTGATTGATAACTTGAGTTAAATGCTTAAGTTTGTTTTGGGAATGAGAAATTTCTGTAGGCAATAACTTATTAATTTGTTGTTTAGGGTGCTGAATACTTAGAAGTTGTATTTTAGATTCAGCCTCGGCAAGTTGTTGCTTAGTTAGTTGGATATTACTTTTAGTTGTTTCTAGCTCTGAAAATAAAAAACCACTATAAGCACTTAATAAAATTATGACGACTATTAACCCATAAATATAACTATTAATTGAGAGTAAGTTGCTTTGCCTCGGCTTTAGACTATCTTTGTATAAATTAACTTGTTGTATCATGCTGCTTCCAAACTATTTCTTAATGTTGCACCAATAACAGCAGCACAAAGTGATTGAGTGGAATCATCAAGTAAAATGTCACTATCAATAATAGCAGATAAATCCATAATTCTTGCAGTAATGCCGTGATTGTTATTCAGAATATTTAATAAGCTCTGAGTGTCTTGTGGTAGGGGGGTAACGGCTAGGCATGAAATGGGAGGTAAGCCATAAAAACTTTCTACATAATCAAGAGAGCGTTGGATTTCTAAAGCTAAACCACTTTGTTCCATAGAAATTTGTTCATCACTTAAGACGCTATCAGAAAATCCTAGGCGATCAAAACCTATGGCAAGTTTTCTATTAAGATAGATAGAGCCTTGTCGTTCAATGGTTATCTGGCCTGCTTTTTTTTGTAGATGCAGGACAGCAATGCCTTGATGGTTTTCTGGAAGTAAAGTTGAAAGGTTTCTTAGTGCTGTTTCTTGAATATCAATAATTTGTAACTGTAAATTACAATGAAGGCATAAATCAACTAAAGCTTGAATAGTTTGTTTTTGGCTGGCAATTATCTCAAGCATTGGGTTGCTATTAGCGCGTTCTGATATGGGTAAAGCGTAGTAATCTGTTATTGCGTCATCAACAGAAAACTCAAGCAAGTCACTAATTTTCCACAGGATAGCTTCATTAAGTTCATCATCTTCAACGATAGGTTTTTCAATTGATATTAAACGATAGTCTTCAGAAGAAAGTACTAAATGGCAATCGTATTCTGTTAAATGATATTTCGCTGTTATATCTTTTAAATCTGATAGTTTATTATTGGTATGGAAAAACTCACAATGGGTCAGTTTTGTTTTTTGATCGACTTTATATTCAGAGATAGCTAATGCAATACCTTCTGAAGTAAAGCTTAGGGCTACAATTCCTTTGTTAGTCTTTTTTTTGCCTAATAATTTGTTAAACAAATCCACTTTTAATTCCTAATAACTTAATGACTTAATTCTATATCAAGGATCTATAAATACAAGGCTTGATACTGATGAATAGCTGTAAAGTACAGAGAATCTATTTTAGAAGGTCAACTAATATTATTTATTAGAACGAGGAGAAGGCCGTTAATGTAGAATGCTACAGAAAATAATAACAATATAAAATAATGACCCCACAAACTAATTTCTCTAATTTTCAATTTCTTAAGAATTGTTTTAGGCGAATACTGCCTAATTCTCAGGCTATTGCCTTAGCTTTAATTTTAGTGATTGGTTTTGTCCTTATTATTACTTTGTCAGAAGTGTTAATGCCAGTGTTTGCATCTGTAGTATTAGCCTATTTGTTACAAGGGATTGTTAAAAAATTAGAAAGTGTTATTCCAAGATTAGCTGCTGTATATATTGTCTTTTCTGGGTTTATTACCTGTTTAGGGTTGGTTATTTTTGTTTTAATGCCAATGGCCTCAGCTCAGGCAGTGCAATTAATACAGAGAATCCCAGAAATTGTTAAACGCGCACAAGCAGAAATTATGCGATTACCTGAAATGCATCCTCAATATATTACTGACGATGCTATTAAAGATGTAATGTTTTCTATACAGGAGGAATTATTGCATTATGGACAAGATATAATTTCTAATTCTGCCGCTTCAGTTGTTAGTTTAGTCACAGCAATGGTGTATTTGTTTCTAGTGCCACTTATGGTATTTTTCTTTTTAAAAGACAAGCAACCGATTGTTAAGTGGTTTTTGCAATTTATGCCAAAAGACCGGAGTCTGACAGTTAAGGTGTGGGAAGAAGTAGATATGCAGATTGCAAACTATGTTCGAGGTAAGTTTGTAGAAGTTTTTGTCTTAGCCTTGGTTAGTTATGTTACCTATAGTCTTTTAGGGCTAAATTACACCATATTACTTTCTGTGTTGATGGGGTTGTCAGTGATGATTCCCTATGTAGGTGCAACGTTAGTCACATTTCCCGTTTTAGGCGTTGCCGCAATACAATGGGGCTTTACTGCGGATGAATTTATGTATGTCGCAATTGCATATTCAATTATCCAGGCGATGGATGGGGTGGTGTTGGTTCCCTTGTTATTTTCAGAAGCGGTAAACTTACATCCAGTTGCTATTGTTGTAGCAATTTTGTTTTTTGGTGGGGTGTGGGGGTTTTGGGGAGTATTTTTTGCTATTCCGCTGGCAACAGCTGTTAAAGCTATCTTAAATGCATGGCCAACGCTAGGGGAAGCTCAATTGGATACTTCTTTTTGAAGGAAGAAAGCTTTAAATGTAGAACGTGAAAAAAAGGGGCTTTATCTTCTCAAGATAAAGCCCCTTTTTTGTTGTTAGCCCAAAGTCACATATAGAAATTGGAGTGGATTTTGGGTTAGGTAATTTCTTGTAATTTTTGTAACACTTCTTCAATATGAATTTTTACTTTAACTTTACGCCATTCATAGAGTAAGACGCCTTCTTCATCAATTAAAAAAGTACTTCTTTCTATTCCTCGGACTTGTTTGCCATACATGTTTTTCATTTTAATAACATCAAACAGTTCGCAAAGGTTTTCTTCTTTATCTGATAAAAGTTCAAAAGGGAATTCTTGTTTTGCTTTAAAGCCCTCATGTACTTTTACACTATCTCTTGAAACACCAAATATAATAGTATTAAGTGCTGAAAATTGTTCAATATTATCCCTGAAGTCTTTTCCTTCCTGAGTGCACCCAGGAGTATTATCTCTAGGGTAAAAGTAGATTAGAACTTTTTTTCCAAGAAAGTTAGAAAGTTTGAAGGGGGTATCTCCTGTTGAATCAGCTTCAAAATCAGGAATTGCTTTATTTATTTCTACAGTCATATTAGCGTTTTACGGGTTCGATAATAGCATCAATATTTAAGGTATCACAAAAATCCAAGAACTCTTCTCTTAACATAAGCAATCGAACTTGTGGTGGAACAAAAAGGATGAATTTAGTTGAAAAAATAGAAGTCTCAACATAAGGAGCTGGATAGCTACTGGCATTAATTTCATCTATACATACTTCACGTTCATAGAAAAAATTAGTAATATCTTCTATAACATTATGTCTATCAATTGATACAGTTTCTAAAGAGTAAGGGATATAACTTGGTTTGTGAGCGTCTTGTTCAGGTCTAAGGGTGTTTATTTGTATTTCTAGACGCTTCTGAAGACCTTCTAATAAGGACTCAACTTTAGCAATGTGGTTCCAGTTGCCATCAACTAATAAGTAACTTGCAGTTGATTGAGCAAGGTTAGATGATTTAAGATTTAATACAGTGCAGTTGCAACTAGAAATAATGGCTAGGATTTCAGCTACAAAATTAGTGGATTTATTGCCTAGAGCTGAGATTGTTAGTTGCATAGAGGATATCCAAGTTTTTTTTGCAGTGTAGCATCAAAATCAATAAAAAAGTATGAAATGTTGGAGTAGACTGGTGATAATTTAATTAAGAAATGCTAGAGTCGGCCGACTTAATTAAGAAGAAGGTTATAATCTTAGATTAAATAATGATGTAGTTGCTTGAAGACCTGTTTGAAGGAATGGAAATGGCAGATTCAAAGAATAAAACAAATGATGATTCAACTGATGATTTTGCAGACGATTTAGATGCAATGCTTAATGATGCCGAATCCTCAATGGATGGAGGGGAAGACGAATTAATTGACGATGAAGATGTTATTGATCGCCTGTTGATGGATGATACTTTTGATAATGATGCTGAAAATAATACTGTAGATGAGTTTGCCGCTGATGAACAGGTTGATTCAAATGTAGAAGAGAGTAGTGCTAATACAATGGCTGAAAAACCAGAAGAAAATGAAATTGATGAATTTGCTGAAGATGAAATAATTGATTCTGTTTCTGTTAAAGAGGTCGAAGAAAAGGATGAGTTTGCTGATGAAGATGACTTTGATGTTGATAGTTTACTTGATTCCGTTGCAGAGGAAAAAGAAGAAGCCATCATTGAGGATAATGTAGCAAGTGAAGATGACTTTGATATTGATGATTTAATTGATTCAGCAGGTAGCAGTAAAGAAGAAAGTGAATTAGAAGTAGATAGTAAAAGTGCTGATGATGACTTTCTAATGGCCGACTTTGATATATCAGCTGATGATGACGAGTTGGTGAACGTTGATGAGATTATTGAGGCTGAAGCTGGGGCTGACATTGAAGATGAAACCGTCGACGCTGTTGAAGAACCAGAAGCTGAGCAAAAAATTGAGTCTAACCCTGTAGAAGAACAAAGTGGAGTATCTGCTGATTTTAGTAATGAGCTGGATGCTCAAAAGCTTGTAACAACACAAACAAACCAGGATTTAGCTAAGGCTAACGATGCGATAAAAGAGTTAAAAACTCAGGTTCAGCAGTCATTAGCAGATAATGATGCCTTACAAAAATCATTGGCTGAATCAACAGTAACTATTGCCGAAAAAAATGATTCACTACAAGAAGAAATTGATACTTTACAAAAAGATCAACACAGGCTTAAAAAGGCTATAAAAGAAAGTGAAAGCAAGGTTCCCACTATAACTTATATTGTAATGGCTATAGCTATTTTGGCGCTGCTAATTGGTGCAGGTCTTGGAGCTGTGGGTTATGGTGCAAAAACTGATGTTGAAGGTTTAACTGAATTAGTTGCAACATTAGAAGAAGAAATTGAAATAATTACTAGCAAAGACTCTTCTTCAGACGTTCGGGAAATTAACTTCAAGATTAATGAATTAAAGATACAGGATGATAAGCTTGAGGGGCAGCTATTAGGAATAGCAAAAGAATCTCAAATAGTTAAACCTAATACGTTACAACCAATAGTTGATGATTTACTAGTGCAAAATGCACATGCGCAAAAAGCAATTGAAAAATTATTAGCGGCTGTAGAAGTGTTGGAGCAGAAAGTAGTTATTACTGAAGAAGTAAGAAAGAGAGCATTAAGAGCAAGGAAAATTAGTGCTAAAGTGAAGTGGGTCGTTAATTTGGTTTCCTTCAAACAAGAATGGTATGCAAAACGAAAAGCAGAAGAATTTAATAAAAAAGGAGTTGCTGCAAAAGTTGAACGTGTTGAGGTAAATGGTGAAACATGGTTTCGCTTAAGAGTAAAAGATTTTAAAAGTAAATATGAAGCAGCTGCCTATGCTGTTAAAGTTAAAAAAATTCTTAACCTAAGTTCTGTATGGGTTACAAAAGCTTAGATTGGTTTTTTAATCTTTTAAATTTAGAATTTAATTGTTTTTATTATTTTTTTACTCAAATCGTAAAAAAGTATGTATAATGCGCATTCTTTAGAGAGATGGGTGTTTAGCTCAGCTGGGAGAGCATCGCCCTTACAAGGCGAGGGTCGGGGGTTCGATCCCCTCAACACCCACCATTTTCTAAACCGAGATAGTCCGAGAAAGACCTGAAACCAGCATTCTAGCTGGTTTTTTTATGCCTGCGTGTTACGGTAAAGTCCGAGAAAGACCGATAGCAACCAATAAAAAAGGGGGCATTTTTGGGGGCACTTTTCTATACTCTAAAGTCACATGCCCCCAAATGGTTTTCAAGCCACTTATAACGGGGGATCTATGCCTTTAACTGCAACAGCCGTTTTAAATGCCAAAGCAGGCATTAATTCAAAAGGAACCAAAACCAATAAACCTTATAAGTTATCCGATGGTGGAGGGCTTTATCTTGAAGTTACTCCCAAAGGCCAAAAGTATTGGAGACTAAAATATAGGTTTGATGGGAAAGAGAAGCGGCTCTCAATAGGTGTTTATCCTGCAATATCTTTAAAAGATGCCAGAAAGAAAAAGGACAAAGCAAAAGACCTGCTTAATAATGGCGTTGATCCTAGCGAATTTAAGAAAACCACCAAGAAAAAAGAAAGCATTGAAGGTTTTGAGTATGTAGCACGAGAGTGGCATACAAAACATAAACCAAGCTGGACAGAAAACCACGCTAAAAAATTAATCGACCGATTAGAAAAAGATGTATTCCCTTGGGTAGGCAATATACCCGTAACCATTGAAGATGCTTGATAAATGAACAAAATAGGGGCACCCTATTAGGATATGAAAATATCCCTAACCCTCGAACAAAAACAGATACTAGAATTACGACATAGAAAAGTTCGTGAT
>Ga0209184_1000744_pt1 | contig 29343 bp, 27 predicted proteins | sample EN8Hudsemesocosm_2_FD_184627 | JGI IMG/M metagenome (GOLD analysis project Ga0209184, IMG submission 184627) | Methane-oxidizing microbial communities from mesocosms in the Hudson Canyon - EN8C Hudson Canyon (SPAdes) (version 2) | ecosystem: Environmental > Aquatic > Marine > Cold seeps | place... | reverse complement strand
AAACTTAAGCGAGAACTAATGACAGATGATCAATTCCAACTATGGTGAGGGTCATTCATTAATACCCCGCTTTCACGTAGTGAAAGACGAGCCTAAGCGAGACAGCTTGCTGCGGGGATTTTTACTTTTTGTGGTTATTACCTTAAATTATTTTGGTGCTTTGTCCAATATAATATTTGTATTTAAGCTTTATTCACGCAAAACCTGGAATGTTTTATAATGTTAGATTTATTATTCATATCTCGTCGAAGTAGCCATTCAACATATTATCAGAAACTCGTTGATAATTTAAATTTCGAGTCAGAATTACACGTAACAGGTAAACCTCTTTTTATAGATTTTATGGCATTTAAGAGGGGGCTAAAATTTCGGACAGAAGAGATTGTTTTAAATCAAATCAGAAGAAAAGAAGCAAGGCACACAAAATTGTTTTCTTTGGTTATTGTTAAATTTATATATTTTGTAAGTCTGTCTCTGTTAGAAAAACTTCGTTTTATGAAATATTGTCACGTCATTGCTCAAAAAAAACCTAAACATGTTGTTGTATGGAATGGAGATAAGTTGCCTAATAAGACTGTAGTTGCTGCATCTAAAGCGCTAGGGGTTAGCGTTATATATTTTGAAAATGGATTAATGCCTAATACAACAACATGTGATCCAAAAGGTGTGAATGCAAAGAACTCTATACCAAGAAATAAAGATTTTTACCTGTCTCTTGATTTTAATGATTTAGATAAACAACATGAACAACTCATAGCAAGAAAGCCACATAAAAAGAGAAAATCAAAGGCTCCTATTGAAATTAAAGGAGATTACATATTTGTACCATTTCAAGTACCTAATGATACACAAATTATTGTAAATTCTCCTTGGATTGGGTCGATGGAGGTCTTTTTTGATGCAATGACAAAAGCTTTTTCTAAAGCCCGAATAGATAATATGCAACTTGTATTTAAGGAACATCCTTCTTGGCCAAAGAATTTTGAGCACTTAATTGCAGATAATAAAAATGTTTTATTTGCTAATGACAATGATACCGAGTTGTTGATTTTGAATGCAAAAGCAGTTGTAACAATAAACTCAACAGTTGGTTTAGAGTCTTTGTTATTGGGCAAGAAAGTCATAACTTTAGGAAACGCATGTTACAACATACCCGATCTTGTGCTTCATGCTAAAGACAGTGACTCGTTAGAAGAAGCATTAGCTAATGTTGAAGATTGGCAACCTGATGAACTACTGAGAAGTAATTTTTTAAATTTCTTAAAGTTTACTTATGCCATTCCAACTAAATGGCGAGATGCTGAAGAAAATCACTTTAAGGCGATTGAAAACCGCATAAGAAATGTTGACGACTTTAGTAAACTGAAAGCTGATTATATTAGTCAATCAACATAACATCACTGAAGGTATGATTTGTTAGGTAATGATATTGATAGGGAATACAGGATACTTCCACTATAAGAAGTTAATAATAGGCTCTGTTGTAGACTACTGTTGATACTTTACGAAAGCCTTGGATATAAAGGGATAGAAAGAAATTTAAAATTTAACTCCAAATTCTTTCTGTGCCAACACCAGTGTGGGTTAGTACCAACTTGAATTGAGATGACAACAGTGTTCTACAACAGAGACTAATAATAAGTAATTAAAGCAATATGATTAAAGTTATATACGCTGTATTGCTGTAGCTTTAAATAGAAGGATTACTTGTACTATTTATAAAGCACAATGTCACAATTGCACTTTATTTAAATAATTACCAGCTATATCCAATTGTTGCTCGATAGAATGACTTACCATATATATCATGACCCGCGATTAAAGAATAATTTATAAAGCCTGTTTTATATATTTGATTTAAAGTTAATTCTAACTCTTTATTCCTAGAATATTTATTCTCCTCTGAAGAGTCAATTGCAGCAGTGCGAAGTATTGTTTGTAAATGATAATTTGGTGAGAAGTCCCAATTAAGGCGAATAAGAGAGGAACTCGCTGGAGAACCATCTTTAAGCTCTTGATTATTGCCCCACCAATGTCCCATTACTATCGTATCATTTCGATAACCTTCTTCGTAAATATGATGTACATACCACGCATTTTGAAATTTAGAGTGTTCAACATATAACGAGAGGTCTTTGTTAACATAAGGAACAAATAGGCCATAGGTTTCGCCGATGTTACCTAATTGGGTGTTATTGTGCCCTTTAGTGTCTTCACCCGCATATTCAACATATAAAGTAAAAGGTAAACCTTGAAAAGATAAATCAAATTTGTTGGTTAACGAGGCTATTTGATTGCCAACTTCTTCGTCTGAATTTTCACAATCAGTTAAACCTGACCCACAATTGTCTGAATTTACGGGGTCAATAATTGCTTTCCAAATATCACTCAGTCCTGTGCTTCGAGCCCCTCCACCAAATTCAAATGTTCTATTTGCACCAATAGTCCACCAAGTAAAAGGTTGAACGCTTAAGTGCATTGTCATTAATAGAGGCTTTCCTGATGATTTAGACCCATTATAACTAATACCGTCCATTTCTTCTAACTGTCCTAATGAAAACTCGTATTTTGCATTCCAAGAAGTGATAGGTTTTATATTACTCATTGTTATTGATAAAGCTGGCTTTGCATTTGTTGAAAGTAAAGATGAACTCTCTTGAAGCGGCGATAACCAATGCTCGCGATAGCCAATATCAAATTGTGCATATTCATAACCAAATGAAAAATAGCTGTTATGGGGAATGGCTTTCTCACCATTAACGATAGTTCCGCCTATGTTAGCAATGGCATATTGGTTGAACTGGTAGAACCCTGAAGCACTTGCTTGAGTAGTATCATCTAAAGCAATACCGCGATTATTCACTATCGTTAAATTTTTATTGTTTGAAGTCGAAAGTGTGGTTGATAAATGTGTAATGGCACTTTGTTTTTTATAACGTTTAATATAAGCAAAAACTCGATTATAAAGTTGAGGGTGAGAATCTTTAATTTTATTTAAGTAATTAACAATAGTAACAATATGGTATGGCTTGCTCAATATTGGCATATGAGAAATACTAGCTAAACGCTCAATTTCAAGTTCAATGAGGGGATCTGTTTTTAATGGTAGATAAGGGCTAACACCACCTGCATTAGCCAGCTTTATGTTAAAAAAGAGAAATAGAGTGATAAAAAAAGTAAATACAGTTTTGCGCACAAAAAAAACCATCATAAAATAAAAAATCGAGCAGATTATACGCTAGCTTTTTCCAACATAACAGGCGTTACTTCCAATTATCCATTGATCCTTTTTTACGACCTACAAGCCTAGGAATAACTAATCCTAGTAATAAGCCAATAACTAATACGATAGCACCATTAAAGAACCATTCTTTTTTGATATTAGTATCTTGATCTTTTAATTTAGAGCTCGTTGCAATAAGGTCTTTATTTAATCGAATGATTTCGTTATTAAGTGTCGATTTTTCATTGTTAAGCTTTTCAATAGTACTTTTAGCGTTACTCAATTCTTCAGACATACTGTCAGTATTACTTGTTGTGTTAGCTAGTTTTTCATTAAGCTCGGCAATAACAAAGCGTAAACCTGGCTTCGGAGAAACGTATTTACTCTCGACCCAGACATTGCGATTTTTGTCATCGACAATTTCAGTGTAATCATTCTCGTTATTACCCGTAACCTTTACTTCTGTACCTGAATTTATACTCCCCAAAATGCGATAATTGTTACCAGCCCCTGAGTGCATATAAATAAATAAATCGTCTGAAATATATCCAGAGGCAAGGTTTGATGGAGCGTCTTCTGCAAGGAGAGGGAAAGATAAACTTAGAGCTAAACCAACCAATAAACCTTTTAAGATTTTCATGAAAATACCAGTAACGTTTGTAAAATAATTAATAGCAAAATATTAGGGCTTTGCTGGGTTGATAGCAAGTTAAGTTTACGGACAATAAGGTGTTTTTGACAAAAAAGTCATTTATTATCGAATTTTTTAACCAAAGCATTGTTAGTTACTTGTTTTCATATGTTGCTGTTGTAAACTCAAGATGTTTACAGGACGAAAATAATATTGGAAGAATATGGTTACCGAAATTGAGCTTAAGTATTTTGTTACAAGTGATAATACTCAAGAAAAGATTACACAATTATTTACCGAGCAACAGCTATCATTTGACTGTGTAAAAAAGAAACTATCTAATTGTTATTATGACACGGCTAATTTGGATTTTCGTCATCATGATATGGGACTCAGAATCCGAGGTTGTGATGGTCAACTAGAGCAAACCATAAAAACTGCTGGTGTTGTTATTGCTGGCTTACATCAGCGACCAGAATATAACGTTGATATTGAACATAACTTCCCTGAACTGGCTTTTTTTCCTGCAGAAATATGGCAATCAGGTCAAAACGTAGCACAACTACAAGAATCACTTATCCCTCTTTTTTCTACTGATTTCACCCGTATTATTTGGTTAGTTACTTTGACTTCAGGCTCAGTAATAGAGGTTGCCTTTGATGTAGGAACTATAAGCAGTGATGGGAGAAGTGTAAATATTTGTGAAGTAGAATTAGAGCTTGTGAGTGGTAGGACTTCAGATTTATTATTTCTTGCCAAGATGATTTTTTCAGTTGTATCTGTAAGACCAAGTAGTCAAAGCAAAGCTGCGCGGGGTTATCGTTTATGGAAGAAAACCTTCGCTAATTTTGACAAACCTATTACGGATATGTTGCCCATAGATCGAAGTTTGTCTATTTCAACTGCATTTTCTACCGGTATTAATCATTGTTTAGTGCATTTACATGATCATATTGAACATTATATAACAGCGCCAAGTCTAGTTGAGTTAGAAAAAGTAACAGAAACATTAGCGTTAATGCGACATGGTTTTTGGCTTTTCGCTGAATATCTTCCTGACAACTCGGTAAAGGTTCGAAATGAGTTAAGCCATTTTATCCACTTACTTTCGTGGGTTGATAACGCAGTAAATTTACAAGAACTCACTAATAAAACGGGTAATTATCGACAAAAGTTAAATAAGAGTGAACAATTAGTTGAGCAATTAAAAATAGAGAAACGTCGTTTACCTACAAGCGATGATGTATTCGAATTATTGCATGGTAAGCGTTTTAATATACTCCAAGCTGATTTGTTGGCGATGCTTTTAACAGAGCAACCTGACTCTAATGATTTGTTATTACCTTTTGCGCAGCAAAGTTTAACTGAAAACATGTCAATCTTATTTGCTGATAGTAAGAAAACGCAGCCGCTTACTAGCGAACAATACTTATCGCAAGCAAAATTACTCAACCGAAGTTTATTAACAGGTACTTGGTTTGGCTTATTGTTCGATCAAGAAGAAAGAAAGCAATATCGAGCACCTTGGTTAGATATTCAACAAGGAATAAGCGAGTTGCAAACATTGTGGATTATTCATCAGCAGTTACAAACCTTAGATGAAAAGCCTACAAAGCTAGTTTCATGGCAAGGGAGTAAAGTTGAAGGGCTATTAATTGCTTTAGATAGTTCGAGGAAAATAGCGCTGATGATGGAACCTTATTGGCTAGACACATAGTTCTATGAAGTTACACCTAGCATTAAGTCTTTTGTTGAATTGCTCTGTTTCGTGTATGACTCTGGCCAGTGTTTATAATCTGCCAGCGTCTGACTCAAGGCTTATCGGCGAACAAACCATACATAAAGCGATTAAAGGGGATTACTTTCAAGCGTTAGCTGAAAACTACAATGTCGGATTTTTTGCATTGTTAGCTGCTAATCCAAATGTAGATCCTTTTTTATTGGAGCCGGGCAGTAATATTGTTATCCCAAAACAAATGCTTTTACCTTATGGTAAGCGTGAAGGCCTTGTTATTAATCTTGCAGAACTGCGTCTATATTATTACCCAAAAGGGGAAAAGTTAGTTTATGTTTTCCCTGTTGGTATTGGTCGACAAGGACTCGAAACGCCCAATTTAACCAGTGTTATTGGTGATAAACGTAAAGATCCTGTTTGGCGTCCTACAAAAGCGATGCGAGAACGTTATTTTATCGAGCATGGTAGAGAAATGGCTAAAGAAGTTCCTGCTGGGCCAGATAACCCGTTTGGAAAATATGCACTACGTATTGGCACGAGTGAGTATTTACTTCATGGTACGAATAAACGTTTTGGTATTGGCATGCGAGCAAGTTCTGGGTGTATTCGGATGTATGATCATGATATTGAATGGCTCTATAATAATATTGCTGTTGGCACGTCTATTCGAATTTTGGATCAACCTATAAAGATGTCTTATGAGCATGAAGGTAAAATGATGGAACTTCATAGCCCGTTAACACCAGATGGAATGTCAGAAGCTAAATTAACCATGACGAGTGCAGTAAAAAACTTTATTGGAAGTAATAATGAAATGCTAAAGCAAGTAAATCAGTTACTTGATAACCCAAAGGGTATTGTTGTTTCTTTAAAATAAATGTCGAATGATTTGATACTGATTTTTGAAATACCTTCAGCATACTTAAAAAGATAATGTTGATACATTATCCATAAAAAAACGAGATTTAAAAATCTCGTTTTTTTATTTCAAATTCAGTTTATAACTTTTTTATATTAATGAAGTATACGTGCGCGTATTGTACCGTCTATCTGCTTTAACTCACGTAATGCTATTTCACTATCTTGCGCTTCAATATCAATAACCACGTAACCTATTTGATCATCAGTCTGCAAGTATTGCGCGGCAATATTGATGTTATGCTGAGCAAATGTTTGGTTGATTTGTGTTAAAACACCAGGTTGGTTATGGTGAATATGCAATAAACGACTTGTACCTGTATGTCCTGGTAAAGAAACTTCAGGAAAGTTTACCGCTGAAAGCGTTGAGCCATTATCTGAATATTTCGCCATTTTACTCGCTACTTCTAAACCAATATTAGATTGAGCTTCTTTAGTACTACCACCAATGTGTGGTGTTAAAATCACATTGTCAAATTCACGTAATGCTGAAACAAATTCTTCGTCATTTCCTTTTGGTTCAACAGGAAAAACGTCAATTGCTGCGCCAGCCACTTTTTTACTTGTTAACGCTGCAGCTAAAGCATCTATATCAACAACAGTGCCACGAGAAGCATTAATAAAAATAACGCCATCTTTCATCATTGAAAATTCATTTGCTCCCATCATGTTTTGAGTTTGAACGGTTTCAGGAACATGTAAACTAACAACATCTGCTTCTTTCAATAAAGCAGGTAGACTAGATGCTTGGCTTGCATTGCCTAACGGAAGTTTAGTTTCAACATCATAAAAGCGAACACGCATACCTAAGGTTTCAGCCAAAATACCTAACTGCATACCTATATGACCGTAACCCACAATACCTAATGTTTTCCCACGAGCTTCTACAGAGCCTGCGGCAGATTTATTCCATTCGCCACGATGAGCTTTTGCGCTTTTTTCAGGGATACCACGTAACAATAGTAATGTTTCGCCTAATACTAATTCAGCCACTGAACGAGTATTTGAAAACGGTGCGTTAAACACCGGAATGCCACGTTTTTGTGCTGCTTTAATATCAACTTGGTTGGTACCAATACAAAAACAACCAATTGCTGCTAGTTTTTTTGCATGACTCAATACATGATCCGTTAATTGAGTACGAGAACGAATACCAATAAAGTGAACATTAGCAATTTTTTTGATCAAATCTTCTTCAGCAAGCGATGTACTTATACATTCGATATTGCTGTAGCCTTTTATTTTTAATTCCTCAATAGCGCTCGGGTGAACACCTTCAAGTAATAAAATCTTAATTTTTTCTTTTGCTAATGAATTGTTGATCATTTTCTCATATCTCATGTAGGACTGAATAGGTCATTGCCTTAGCCAAATAAAAGCATTTAGATGGCTAGATATCTAAACTAGCATATAGTGTATAAACTCTAAAGAACTATTTTACGAGTTTTGCACCATTTTTAGTGCCTAAAATTAAAACGTCGGCGCCGCGCTGAGCAAACAAGCCATTTGTAACAACACCTACGATGGCATTGATATCGTTTTCAAGTTTCTTAGGATCAATTATCTCTAAGTTATGCACATCGAGAATTACGCAACCGTTATCCGTAATAACGCCCTGACGGTAAACTGGATCTCCTCCTAACTTGACTAATTCACGTGCCACATAGCTGCGCGCCATTGGAATGACTTCTACAGGAAGTGGAAAGCTCCCGAGTAATTTCACTTGCTTACTTTCATCGGCGATACAAACAAAAGTTTTGGCAACAGCAGCAACTATTTTTTCTCGGGTTAGAGCAGCACCGCCACCTTTTATCATTGCCATATGTTCAGTAATTTCATCGGCGCCATCAACATAAACATCAATGCCATCAACATTGTTTAACTCGAAAACCTCTATGCCATGAGCTTTCAATTTTTGAGTTGACACTTCAGAGCTAGAAACAGCACCTTCAATTCTGTTTTTAATTGTCGCTAAGGCATCGATAAAGTGATTAACCGTAGAGCCAGTGCCAACTCCAACAATCGTATCGTCCTTAATAAATTCAAGAGCTTTTATGGCTGCAGCTTTTTTCATTTCGTCTTGTGTCATGTTTATCCTAATTTACTAGAGATTAATTAGGCAGGAGTATATCAGGACATGATTAAATATCGAAGTTATAGCGAGTACTAGGTGTAATAATTATAGGTAAGGGGATATCCCAACTTTCGAACGGGATATTTTTAACTTTTTGACAATCGTGAGCTAAGCCAATGGGCAAAAGTTTAGTTTGTTTGCTTTGTTTGCTTTGTTGATATTGAACATGCCAAGTAGCAAGGGTTCTATCATAAAATCCACCACCCATACCCAGTCTATTACCTCGTACATCGAAAGCGACTAATGGAGTGAAAATTATATCAAGGTTATCAACGGTAATTATATCTCTAACATCAAGCTTAGGCTCTAAAATTCCATACTTATTTTTTATGAGAATTGATGTTTCAGTATATTTTAAAAAAAGTAAATTTCCTTTACTAAAAGGGTGTATAACAGGCAAGTAAACAGATATATTATTCTTAAAACACCAGTTAATAAAAGGCTGCGTATTTAATTCTCCATCATTAGCAAGATAGATGGCTATTTTGTTAGCATTTACTATTTCTGTTTGTCTAGTGAGTTTTTCAAGTAATAATACTCCCTGCTCTTTTTGGCGAATATCATTAAGCTTGCTACGTTTATGCCTCACTTCTTGGCGTATATCTTCTCTATTTTTCATAATATTTAATTACCTTAATATAAATTCTAATGGCAAAGCCGAAATTACCACTCATAAAAAAGCCAACAATAAATGTTGGCTTTTGAGTTTATATATCAATATTAACTTTACGGTGAATTAAGCAGTAGCTTTCACCGATGAATCATCAGGGTTATCGGAAGGTAAATTTTCCCAAAACCTAGACTTGAAACCAACCAATAAAATGATTATGCCAATGCCTATACTAAATAAGCTAACTTGGATGTAAAGAGAAGGGATTTGAGCAACGTTGTTTGGATCATAATTACCGGCCAATAAACCAGAAATAATATTACCAATAGAATAAGTTAACACAAATACACCCATCATTTGGCCAGCAAAGCGTTTAGGTGATAATTTACTTACCGCACTAAGTGCTACAGGGCTTAAACAAAGTTCGCCTACTGTATGTAAAAAGTATGTTGCGACTAACCAGTATGGAGCAACTTTCATTCCTGAAGCAGCATATTGAGCAGCAAAAAACATCACAATAAAACCACTCGCCATGATGATTAAACCAAAAGCACATTTTATGCCGTAAGAAGGGCTAACAAGTCTTTTACCTAAATTAATCCATATAGCAGCAAAAAATGGCGAGAGTAAAACAATAAAAAAGGAGTTTGTCATTTGAAACCAACCAGTAGGTATTTCAAATGAGCCAATCATACGGTCAGTATAGTCACGCGCAAATAAGTTGAGTGAAGAACCTGCTTGTTCAAAGCCCGACCAAAAACAAGCTGACGCAATACAAATAAGTAATAATGCCCATAGCTTTTTCTTCTCATTAGGCGTTATCGAACTACCAAAGTATATTACTGAGTAATAAACAACGAAGATTAGAGAGAAAGCTATCGCAACATATTGTGCAACAGTTACAGGCTTGATAGTAACAAGCCCCTGAAAAACAGCAAAAGTTACTAATGCGATAACCGCTAAAACGACGCCTATAATAGTCCAGCTAGTTTTCTGTGCTTTTTCTGATAACGGATATACTGGTTGTTCACCAACACCTTGAAGTTTAGGCGCTGTGATTTTGTATTGAATTAAACCTAATGCCATACCTACTGCAGCAGCACCAAACGCCCAGTGCCAACCAACATTTTCCATTAAATAGCCACAAACACCATAGCCAATAACAGAACCTATGTTGATACCCATATAATAAATGGCATAACCACTATCACGACGAACATCTTCGTCTGAGTATAATTGACCAACCATAGCGCCAATATTAGGTTTTAATAAGCCCGTACCTAAAATAACGACAATTAAACCAATAAAAAAGGTCGTGTCATTAGGAATAGCTAAAATAATATGTCCAATCATTATGATAATTGCGCCATACCAAACTGCTTTTTGACCGCCAATTAATCTGTCAGCTATCCAGCCGCCAGGTAAACCCATAAAATAAACACTACCTGTATATAAACCATATATTGCAGCTGCAGAAGCAACGGTTAAACCTAAACCGCCTTCTTGTAAGGTCGCTGTCATAAATAAGACAAGCAACATACGCATACCGTAATAACTCATGCGTTCCCACATCTCTGTAATAAAGAGTGTTTGTAGTCCTCCCGGATGACCGAAAAAAGAACCAGTATCAGGTTTACTCATAAAAAAAATCCTCTAGATAAGTGTTAATTACAGTTAAATATTATTATTTTAATTCGCTAAAAACATCGAATATGTTCTTTACGCTGTAATTATTGGCAAATTTAATTGCGAAAGTCAGCGTGTGTTATACCTGTGCTTGCAATGAAAGGCAATAGTTGTGCAATGAGATTTGATTTAGTCTATGTAAGGTTTTAGTTACCCATACGCATGTTTATTATAATTTGAAGATAAATGATTCTTTAATTCTTATATATAATTCTGTATGAGTTTGCTTCTTAAATGATAAAAGTTACTTTATTCGTTTGTATGTTGCTGGTAAACTCCGCGGGTTATTTTTTTAAGCTTTCAAGTGAATTTTTTAAATTTTTAATTTACTTTTTATTGAGCACTAAAAATACATCTGGTTTACGTTACACCTCGTATTAATAGGAAATTTATTACGCCAATGATGAACATTATTCGCTATGTTATAGCAGCCATATTACTTTCAATATTATCTTTAAACGTGTCTGCCCAACAAGTTTCTGCGCAGCAAATAGAGCAATTTAAAAAATTACCCAAATCTCAACAGCAAGCTTTAGCTAAGAGTATGGGTGTTGATTTAAATGCAATTGAAGCACAACTGTCTGGAAGTAGTGAAAAAACATCTCCTGTCAATACCCCGATAGTAACTCGTGAAGTCAATGAATTAAAAGCTAAGGGTGAAGAGGAAACAGAAAAAGCAGAAGCTATTTTTAAGGCGTTGCCTCGTTTTGGCTTAGACGTATTTGCGAATGAACCAGCAACTTTTTCTCCTGTTATGGATATCGCCATTCCTGAAGGTTACATTTTAGGCACGGGAGATTCCGTATCAATACAGATTTTTGGTAAAGAAAATAGTGAAATGCAATTGACGATAAATCGTGAAGGGCAATTAGTTTTTCCTAATCTAGGACCCATTCGTGTTGCAGGGTTAACTTTTTCTGAATTAAAATCTTACGTCGTAAATAAGATCAAACAAAAAATCATTGGTGTTGATGTTGTTGTTAGTTTAGCTGAACTTCGTTCAATGCGTATTTTTGTTTTAGGTGCTGCATATAAGCCAGGGCCTTATACTCTGAGTTCTCTTTCATCTGTTACACATGCTATTTTTGCTGCAGGTGGTATTAGTGATATTGGTTCCTTGAGAAATATTGAAATTAAACGTAGTGGTAAACTCATTCAAAAAGTCGATTTATATGAGTTACTAATTGAAGGTGATTCTTCAAATGATATTTTATTGCAATCTGGTGATGTGGTATTTGTTCCACCTCAAGGCCCTAGCGTCTCAATTTCAGGTGAAGTTCGTCGTCCTGCAATTTATGAATTAAAAGAAAATGATAGTTTTGATTCAGTAATAACAATGGCAGGTGGTTTACTTCCTTCAGCATTCTCTAAGTCTGCAACGGTTGAGCGATATAACGAAAGTAACTTGCGAAGAGTTATTAATGTAGATTTATCAAATGCTGCTGAAAGTCGTAAAATGGTCAAGTCTGGGGATTACATTCGAATTTTAAAAAGCTCAGATATGTATGAACAATCCATTACGTTAATTGGTGCTGTTGTTCGCCCAGGCAAATATCAATGGCAACAAGGCATGCAGATATCTGATTTGATTCATAATGCCGATTCTCATTTATTGCCATACGCAGATCTCAATTACGGTATTGTCGTAAGGGAAATTGACACTGCTCGAAATATAGAAATTTTGCAGTTTAATCTGGCGGATGTATTTGAAGATAAAACTTCAATTAAAAATATATTGTTAGGAGCAAATGACAAAGTCATCGTTTTTTCAAGTGAAGTAAGGTTATCTGATGAACAATTTTTATTAGACGAACTTGCTTATACACAAGAAGAGTTACTTGCAAAAGAAAGAAATTTAGCAATTAAAAGTAACAAGCAAAAAGAATTTTGGACTAAATATGGAAAACAGAGTCTGATTGCTGAGAATAAAGCGAGCAAAGTTCTTCAATCTATTGATGAAGTCAGTGGAAGTAAAGTACAAAACAATCTTAGCCTTCGCGAAATGGCATTGTTCTCTCGACAGCGTTTACTTGTGCCCATTGTTAATAAACTTCGTCAACAATCAGGGTTAGGAAATGCTATTCAACTAGTTGAAGTTGATGGAGAAGTGAAGTTTCCTGGTATTTACCCATTAGGAAAGTCAGCAAGAATAAGTGACTTAATCGTGGCCGCTGGTGGTGTTAAAGAATCGGCTTATTTGTCACGAGCAGAACTTACCCGTAATGAAATGAACGGCATAAGTGCTGTAAAAGTATCTAAAAACATACATTTAGCCAATGCGTTGAAAAATATTGATGATGATAATGTATTACTCACAAGTAAAGATCGCTTAAATGTACATCGTATTCCTTCATGGAGTGAAAACCATGTTATTGAATTACGTGGGGAAGTTGTTTTTCCCGGTAAATATACGGTCCGTCGTGGAGATAGTTTATCAAGTATTATTCATAAAGCAGGCGGCCTAACACCCTTTGCAGACCCTAACGGTTCTGTTTTTTCAAGAAATAAGTTAAAGCAACTTGAAAGACAAAACTTAATCAAAGTAAGTGCTGACTTACGTATTGAGATGGCAACGAAATCATTATCAAATAATGGAACAGTAACTTCTTATAGTGAAATTCAGTCCTTACTAGCTGATCTCTCTAAAGTAGAACCTTTAGGGCGTTTAGTTATCAATCTACCGCAAGTTATTGCAAGTAACAATTATGATGTTGCAATCGAAGGCGGAGACATACTCTATATTCCCACTAAAAATAATTCAATTAATGTGATGGGGCAGGTTCAAGTGAACAGTTCTCATATGTTCAATTCATCAATAAGTGTCGAAGATTACATTACACAAAGCGGTGGTTTGAAAAAGCGTGCTGATGATGAACGCATTTATATAATTTCATCGAATGGTAGTATAAAAATGGTTGAAGGGAGTAATTGGTTTTCTGGTGCGGGAAGTTCAGCGCTTAAACCTGGAGATTCAATTGTTGTACCGCTTGATTCTGAATACATGAATAATTTAACGCTTTGGACTACTGCGACAACTATTATGTATAACACGGCAGTTGCTGTTGCTGCTATTAGTGGACTTTAAAGTAATTCGCTAATCAATGTTGATTGCTTATCATTATTTAAATTTATTGTAATGATAAGCAAAGTTGCTTTCCTATCTAAAGTAAATCCTGTAGTTCATTTAACTAATAACGACTTGCTCAAAAAATTCATATTTAATTAATAGATTGATATCAAAACGTATTCTAAAACTTTAAAATTAAACTGGAAAAGTATATAAGTTCAACTACAATATTTTCATGTAAAAAAAATGTTAATGTATAGGTTGTTATGAATTTTTTAGTTTATGTTTATATAATACAATCAATGGATGGCCACTATCATACGGGTTGTTGTGATGAACTTGCTATTGTGTTGGCAAAATACGATAAATACAAAAGTTTACTGAAAAATAATGATATTAACTTACCAGTTAAACTTGTTCATCAACAAAAATTTAAAACAGATCTAGAAGCTTCAACCATTGAACATGAAATCAGAAAGTGGACAAAACAGGAGAAGCAGTTCCTTATTAATAATGACTGGCCTGAAATATCAAAACTCGCTAAGAGATTTAACAAAATGCACTGAAATACATAATAGACACTCTGCAAGTTACAAGTTTGAATTGATGAAGTATGTACATTAAAATGTCAATTATAAAAGTGAGAGGAATATAAAAGCAACAACCAATGTAGTGTTAACTATTTTGTTACATGTTAATTGCTGTTTTGCTTTGCAGTAGACAAACGGTTGAAGTATAATCACACTTTTAGTAGATGTTAGTATCTACAGGCAAATTAACAGTATAAGATGGAATTTTCCGGTGCAAAAAACTGAAGCTCAAAATAGTAATAATATGCACAATTCTATCCCCCTTTCAGAAGCACAATTACTTACCCAACAACTATCACAGCAGCTAGGTTTACAGAATAATTCTGATGACGAAATTGATCTATCTGAATTGTGGCGTGCTATATGGTCTGGCAAACTCCTTATTATCATTATTTCATTTGTTTTTGCTGTTTCATCTATATTTTTTGCTTTATCAAAACCTGATGTTTACAAAGCGTCAATTTTGTTATCGCCTGCCTCATCGGATTCTGCCGGTGGAATGGGCGCACTTGCTGGGCAGTTTGGTGGTTTAGCAAGCCTTGCAGGAATTAGTCTAGGAGGAGGTGGGGCTGATAAAACTGCTTTAGCGTTAGAAATTATAAAATCGCGTGCTTTTCTTGAAACCTTTATTATTAAACATAATCTGTTAGTACCATTAATTGCTTCAGAAAAATGGGATAGAATTAATGATGAATTAATTGTTGATGACGAAGTTTATGATGTAATGAATAAAAAATGGATAAGAAAAGTTTCATTTCCTAAAACTTCAGCACCATCGCCATGGGAAGCTTATCAAAAACTTTTAAAGCTACTTTCAGTTTCTCAAGATAAAACCACATCGCTAGTGACTATAGATATTGAGTTTTTCTCGCCGGGTGTTGCTAAAAAATGGCTTGAATGGTTAGTTGCTGATGTCAATGACTTCATGCGAGAACAAGATGAGAAAGAAGCTCAATCTTCTATTGATTATTTAACAAAACAACTTGCTAAAACAGAAGTAAGTGCAATGGAAACTGTTTTTTATCAACTTATTGAAGAACAAACTAAAAATATGATGCTTACTAAAGTTTCAGCTGAATATGTTTTGAAAACTATTGATCCAGCACAAGTGCCTGAAAAAAAAGCAGGGCCTAAACGTGCATTAATTGTTGCTTTGGGTACTATGCTTGGAGGCATATTATCTGTGCTCATTGTTTTAATAAGGCACTTTACTAAAAATAATAAGCTAGATAATACCGAAACAGGAGTTTTAGCGTAAGCTAATAAGAAATAATAATGGAAGTATTTATTGTAACAATCACAGCATTTTGTTTTGCATTTATAGCAATTAAGTTTTTTAAACCCGTCGCTATAGAAGTCGGGCTAGTTGATAAGCCCAGCGAAAGAAAACTGCATGCAGGTCATATTCCTCTTATTGGAGGCATCTCGATTTTTATTGCCGTATTAATGGCTAGTCTCATATGGTTACCAAATACATTAGAATTACGAATGTACCTCATTGCTTCTGCAATGATGGTCTTTATTGGTGCTGTTGATGATAAATTTGATTTAAAAGTACGTATTAGAATTATAGGCCAGCTTATTGTTGCAAGTTTAATGATATATGGTGTTGGCGGTTATATATCAAATCTGGGTGATTTGTTTGGCTTTGGAGATGTAACGTTAGGCCCCGTTGGTATTATATTTACTTATGTAGGCATTATTGTTGTAATTAATGCTTTTAATATGGTGGATGGCATCGACGGATTAATTGGTAGTTTAAGCATTAATACGTTTAGCTCTATTGCAATTTTATTCATCATGAGCGGACAAATCGACTATATTAGCTATCCATTAATCTTGGCTACAGCAACAATTCCATATTTAATTTTTAACCTTGGTTTGACTAAAGCATCTAAGAAAATTTTTATGGGTGACGCTGGTAGCATGTTTATTGGTTTGAGTGTTATTTGGCTACTCACTATGGGAACTCAAAATGAACATGCATCGTTTAGACCTGTAACCGCTTTGTGGATTTGCGCTATTCCATTAATGGACATGTTAGCAATAGTTGTACGACGCTATAAAAACGGAAAATCTCCTTTTAAGCCTGATAGAGATCATCTTCATCATATACTGCAACGAGTTGGTTATAACCCACGTCAAACACTAGTAATTATTTCTGTACTTGCGGTTGTAATGTCAATTATAGGTTTGGTAGGGGAGTATTTTACCGTTCCTGATGTAATAATGCTTACTGGCTTTATTTTCATGTTTGTGAGTTATGTAATAGTAATCAGAAAAATAACAAAATTTGAAAGACCTGATCAGGTGAGGAATAGTGAATGAAAGTGATCTATTTCCATACCGATACAATGAATTTATTTCAGTGTATGATATTAGGGTTAAATTATTGAATCTTTTAACCCTTATAAAAGGTTTTTTATGAATAAATGTTAATTGAACGCATTGTAATACGTCTCAATGGCGACCTTTTTTGTCTCAGGGTGATATAAAACTTGAGTTTTGATGTTGAAAAGTTTCAACGTTTATCTAAATTTAAATATAGCAGGTTATATGGGGTTAAAAATATTAGTGACTGGTGGAGCCGGTTTTATTGGTTCAGCTGTCATTCGACATATTATAAAAAATACTGAAGATAGTGTCATTAATGTTGATAAATTAACATATGCAGGTAATCTTGAATCCCTTACTGAAGTTGAACAATCAGGTCGCTATATGTTTGAAAAAGTTGATATATGTGACAGTGAAGACCTAGAACGTGTATTTGGTGAGCATAAACCAGATGTCGTAATGCATTTAGCTGCAGAAAGTCATGTAGATCGTTCTATTGATGGCCCTAAAGAGTTTATTGAAACTAATATTATAGGAACATATACTTTACTTGAGACAGCGCGTAAATATTGGTTAGCCCTTTGTGATAATAAAAAGTCTCAATTTAGGTTTCATCATATTTCTACCGACGAAGTCTATGGTGATTTAGAAGGCCCTGAAGATTTGTTCACTGAAACAACAGCTTATGCACCTAGTTCGCCATATTCTGCTTCAAAAGCTGCTAGCGACCATTTAGTAAGAGCTTGGCTTCGTACTTATGGCTTACCAACAGTTATTACTAATTGTTCTAACAATTATGGTCCATATCACTTCCCTGAAAAGTTAATACCATTAATGATATTAAATGCTTTAGAAGGTAAAACGCTACCTGTGTACGGTAATGGACAACAAATTCGAGATTGGTTATATGTAGAAGATCATGCTAGAGCCCTTTATTTAGTAGCAATATCAGGGGGAATTGGAGAAACCTATAATATTGGTGGTCATAATGAAAAAGCTAACATTGATGTTGTAAAAACTATTTGTAGTTTATTAGAAGAATTAGTACCAGAAAATAATTATTCACTCGCAAGTGGAAATGATAATGGCTTTGCTGGCTTAATTGAATTTGTAACAGACCGCCCAGGTCACGATGTCAGGTATGCCATTGATGCCAGTAAAATTGAACGAGAATTAAACTGGACGCCACAAGAGTCATTTGATTCAGGGATTAGAAAAACAGTTGTTTGGTATTTAGACAATAAAACATGGTGGCGCCATGTATTAGATGGTTCTTATAGTAGAGAGTGTCTAGGTAAAAAGGAGACAAGTTCATGAAAGGTATGATTTTAGCAGGTGGTTCGGGTACGCGTTTATATCCAATTACTCAAGGTGTATCTAAGCAGTTATTACCTATATATGATAAGCCAATGATATTTTATCCTTTATCAGTTTTAATGCTTTCTTATATTCGCGATATTTTAATTATCTCTACACCAGAAGATATAGCTGGATATAAGCGCTTATTAGCTGATGGCAGTCAATTTGGTATTAATATTTCTTATGAAATACAACCTAGCCCAGATGGATTAGCACAAGCATTCATTATTGGTGAGGAGTTCATTGGTGAAGATAGTGTGTGTTTAGTACTTGGTGATAATATATTTTATGGTCAAGGTTTTACACCAAAATTAATTAATGCTTCAGAAAGAAAAAGTGGCGCAACTGTTTTTGGTTATCAAGTTAAAGATCCAGAGCGTTTTGGTGTTGTAGATTTTGATGCTGAAATGCGTGCTTTATCAATTGAAGAAAAACCTGAAATCCCTAAATCTAATTACGCAGTCACTGGATTATATTTCTATGACAATGATGTTATTGATATTGCAAAATCTATTAAACCTTCAGCTCGTGGTGAATTAGAAATTACTTGTATTAATAATGCTTATTTAGAGCGTGGTGACTTGAATGTTGAAATACTTGGGCGTGGTTTTGCTTGGTTAGATACAGGTACTCACGATAGTTTATTAGAAGCTAGTCACTTTGTTCAAACTATTGAGCATAGACAGGGCCTTAAAGTTGCTTGTTTAGAAGAAATAGCTTGGTCACAAGGTTGGTTATCTACAGGTACTATTTTAGAGTCGGCTGAAAAGATGAAAAAAAATAGTTATGGCCAATATTTATTTCAATTAGTTGAGGATTCAAAATGAGTCTAATAGATCTGATTGATTTTAAGCCTTTAGGTGACGACCGTGGTCAGCTTTTCTCAGTAGAGGCAAATCAAAATATACCATTTGATATAAAACGTGTGTATTACATGTTTGGTATGGAAAGTGATGTACCCAGAGGTTTTCATGCTCATAAAGAATTACAACAAGTTGCTATTTGCACCAAAGGTAGCTGTAAACTTGTAATGGATGATGGCACTAGCAAAGAAGAAGTGTTTATTGATAAGCCAAATACAGGCATTGTTATAGATAAATTAATCTGGCATGAGATGCATGATTTCTCAGAGGATTGTATTTTAATGGTTATAGCCAGTGATCATTATGAAGAAGATGATTATATCCGGAATTACGATGAATTTTTAAATTTTGTAGGTAATACATGAGTATTCATGCTTTAAGCGATGTTCAGTCTAAAAATATCGGGGAAGGTACTCGAATATGGCAATATAGCGTTGTACTTGATGGTGCTGTTATTGGAAGAAACTGCAATGTTTGCGCCCATACTTTTATAGAATCTGAAGTTGTGATTGGAAATGATGTCACAATTAAATGTGGTGTTTTTATTTGGGATGGGATTACCATTGAAAATAATGTATTTATTGGACCAAATGTCACATTCACTAATGATAAAGTGCCAAGATCAAAAGCATATCCAGAAAGTTTTGCTCAAACACTGGTAAAGTCAGGAGCTTCAATTGGTGCTAACGCTACTATATTACCTGGACTTGTTTTAGGTGAAAATTGCATGATTGGTGCGGGTTCTGTTGTAACTAAAAATATTCCTAAAAATGCGGTTGTTGTTGGTAATCCTGCTAAAGTAATTAGATATTCAGAGTGTAATAATGATTAAGTTTTTAGATTTACAAGCAATTAATGCTCAATATAAAGAAGAGCTTAAAGAGGCTTGTGCAAAAGTAATTGATTCTGGTTGGTATGTTCGCGGCACTCATGTAAAGCAATTTGAACAACAATTTGCTCAATATTGTGATACTCAATATAGCGTTGGTGTCGCAAATGGACTTGATGCGCTTACGTTAACGCTTCGCGCATGGAAAGAGCTTGGTAAATTACAGGATGGTGACGAAGTTATTGTCCAAGCTAATACCTATATCGCTTCAATCCTTGCTATTTCAGAAAATAATTTAGTACCTGTTCTAGTTGAGCCGGATCCTGAAACTTTTAATTTGAGTGCTAACAGCATTAATAAAGCATTAACTGATAAAACGAAAGTTATATTGCCAGTGCATTTGTATGGGCAAATTTCACCAATGGACGAAATAATGTCTATTGCAAATAAACATGAATTATTGGTTTTAGAAGATTGTGCTCAATCTCATGGTGCAACATTGCAAAATCGTAAGTGTGGTTCATGGGGCGATGCTGCCGCATTTAGTTTTTATCCTGGCAAAAATTTAGGTGCTCTGGGTGATGCTGGTGCCATGACGACCGATGATCAAGCGCTTGCTGACACAGTTAGAGCGCTAGGGAATTACGGCTCTGTCACTAAATATAAGAATGACTTTTTAGGTGTTAATAGTCGATTAGATGAAATTCAAGCGGCTATGCTGTTAGTTAAGTTAAATCATTTAGACCGTGAAACAGAAATAAGGCAGCAGATAGCTGAAAAGTTATCAAATGGTATTCACAATTCAGATGTGAAATTACCCTTTGTTAATGTTATTGAAGGCCATGTTTGGCATTTATTTGTTGTGCAATGTGAAAACCGTGAAAAGTTTCAAAAGTATTTAGCTGATAATGATATTCAAACTCTAATACATTACCCAATAGCGCCACATAAGCAGGGGGCTTATTCAGAATATGCTAAATTACAGCTTCCTATAACTGAAAAGCTTCATAATGATGTTTTATCACTACCTATACATCCTTGTATGACTGACTCTGAGATTGAATATGTAATTGAGAAAGTAAATGCATATGTTGCATAAATTATTTCGCTATAGCGGGATTGTTTTAATAGAAGTTATGCAAATATGTCGTAGAGTTTACTTCTTTTTATGCAGTTTAGGGCAATATCGTCGTATAAAAAAACAGCCCATATTAGCTTGTGGGCGAGGTTCAATCAAAATTGGAAAAAATGTTGAAATAGGATTATGTTCATCTCCAAGTTATTTGAGTACATATTGTTACCTTGAGGCTAGACAATTAGAAGCTTCGATTGAAATTTGTGATAACGTTAAAATAAATAATAATTTTTCGGCTATTTCGAATACGGCTTCCATTTTTATTGGTGAAAATACTTTAGTCGGTTTAAATGTAGGAATTGTGGATTCTGACTTTCATCGAGTTTCGCACTTTAAACGTGGAGATAACGACGCGCAAAGTGAAGCTGTGCATATAGGTGAAAATGTATTTATAGCTAATGATGTTAAAATTTATAAAGGAGTAAGGGTTGGGCATGGTGCTGTAATTGGTGCTGGTTCAGTTGTTATGGATGATGTTGCTGAAAACGCTATTGTGCAGGGAAATCCGGCTAAGTTTATAAAAAAGATAAATCATGTATAAAGTTTTATCTTTAACTATGCTTGCCTCTTTAACTCGGTTGATTTTTGGCTTGGTATTTAACAAAATTATAGCTGCAACATTAGGTCCATCAGGCCTTATTTTATTAAGTAACTTTCAAAATACATTACAGATTAGTTCTCGTATCTCTAATTTTGGTGTTGAAACAGGTATCGCTTCAGGGATTAGTGACAAATCTTTATCAACAGACTCAATTGTTAGTAATTCTTATCTTATTTTAATCATTTTCTCTCTCATTAATCTCGCCATTGTATATATATTTGGTGATCATATTGTTGCAAGGATCTTTGACGGTATTAAAGGAGTAAGGGATTTAGATAAAAATAATGTATTACTTATTATCGCTTTATTTGGGCCTTTGGTTGGTTTTTCAGCTAATTTAATTTCTATTGTAAATGGTTTAGAAAAAGCGGGAGTTTATGCAAAGTGTACAATTTTATCTTCTATTTTTAGTTTATCATTTCTCGGAATATTTTACTTCAATGGAGGATATACTTTAACCGTATTGTTATGGGCTATCAGTCAATCTATTTTTGTTTTGTTTTTTATATTGTTAATTGGAAACTATAGAAGTATAGCGTTTAAAATACATTGGCCTTTAATTACCCCTAAAGCACTTAAAGCATTATTTACTTACTCTAGAATGACTGTAGTATCAGTTATAACGACAGCCTTAGCTGCTATGGTTTTTCGTTTTTATATTGTTGACACTCTTACTATTGGAGACGCGGGAAGCTGGCAAGCTATTGTTAAGCTAACTGAAACAATTAATGGTGTGTTTTTCATTGGTATCACATTTTATCTAATTCCCAAATATAGTAACATTACAAGTTGGAATGAATTTACGAGTGCAACCAAAAATATATTGTTACTGGTTTCTTTATGTTATGGAGGTGGTATTTTAGTTTTATACTTTTTATCCGATTTTATAATTTCTCTTTTATTCACCAAAGATTTTATACTTCCCTTTAAATATGTATTTATACAATTTATAGGTGGCTACCTTCAAATAATTGCCTGGATGTTAGGGTTAATTCTTGTTGTAAAAAAAATGACCCGATATCATATGATATCTCAGGTAACGTCAGTAATTTCGATTATTTTAGTAGGATACATCATGGTTAACAATTACATGTTATCAGGTGCTGTTTTATCCTTTGTAATAACATCTTTGATTTTACTTTTTTTAAATGTTATTTATGCAAGACGATGGTTTAGTAAAAATGAAACATGTGAGTATTAGCGCCAAAGTTAGCGTCATTGTACCTACCTATAATGGCAGTGAGTTTATAGAAGAAACTATAAATTCAGTTATAGAACAAGATTATTGTAATGTTGAATTAATAGTAATTGATGATTGTTCAACAGATAACACTGTAAAGGTTGTTAGTAAACTTGAAAGCAAATTTAATTTTAAATTTCTTTCTAATGAAACTAACCAAGGTTTGATGAAGACTAATAATATTGCTGTTAAAGAATCTTCGGGTGAGTATTTACTAATATTAGGGCATGACGATTTATTAGCATCAAATCATATAGCTCAACTGCTTAATGATTTTAAGCCGAATGATGTTATGTTGTGGTGTAATAGTGATGTCATAGATGCAAATGGAAAAATTGTTGAAGAAAGCCTAAAAAATTATGTTCAGCTCATCAAAAATAAATTTACCCGACCTTTACTAATGGTTGCCAATTATATTTCTAGCACAGGTGCAATTATTAGACGTTCTACTTTCGATCAAGTCGGAGGGTTTTCAGAACAATACCGCCATTTTGGTGAGTGGACTTTATGGATTAAGCTAGCTGCAAAAGGACAAATCAAGTTTTCAACACAAACAAAGTCATATTATCGCCGTCATGATGAAAACATGACTTCTGAATCTAATATTAAAAAATCTAGAACAGTACTTGATAATTTTTATATTAGTGCAAAAGAATTAGCTGAATTAAGTTTCAAATTGAATCTTATAGAATCTGTTTTTTCTTATATTTATACAAACTTTCATGCAATTAAAAAATCTTTGTAGTATTTAAATTTGTCGCAGCAATAAATCGAAGTTATAAGACTTTAGGTAGGGAATATGATCAACCAATTAAAACATTTATACCGTTCTGTAAAGTATAAAGAATCAAATTATGTAGCATCTCATAACGATAGTATTAAATTATTTTGGTGGAATGAAAAAGTTAATTTAGGTGATGCTATCAATTTGGAGCTTGTTAAGAACCTATCTAAAAAAGAAGTTGAATGGGTTCCTCATAACTATGCTCAAGACTATAACATTTGCATAGGTTCTGTACTCCAATTAGCTAATAATAATACATCAGTTTGGGGCAGTGGTTATATAAGTGAAGCTGCACGCTCTCCAAGGAAACCTAAACATGTTCATGCTGTGAGAGGTCCTTTAACTCGTAAGTTATTACAAAAACAAGGTATTTCATGCCCTGAGGTATTTGGCGATCCTGCTCTACTCGCTCCATCTCTATTTCCTATAAAAGCGAATAAAAAATATAAATTAGGGATTATTCCTCATTTTGTAGATAAAAACAGTGATTTTTTTAATCGTACTTTGCCAGACGATGTAAAAGTAATAGACATTGAAACTGATAATGTAGAAAAATTTTTAACTGAAATGAACGAATGTGAAAAAATAATATCAAGTTCTCTTCATGGTGTGATTTTAGCTGATGCTTATGGCATCCCATCAATAAGAGTTAAATTTTCTAATGCTATTACTGGTGGTAACTTTAAATTTAATGATTATTCGCTTTCTGTATCTAGAGAGATAGTTGAGCCTCTAGGCTTAGATAAAAATACTTCTTTAGATGATATCTATAATGCAAACTTTGATTATTTTTTAAATATAGATACTTCAGCATTATTACAAGCTTGTCCATTTAAAGGGTAAATTATTTTGTCAGAGCCGTTAGTCAGTGTATTAATACCATGTTACAACTGTGCAGATTATATTTATGAATGTGTTAATAGTATTTGTGAACAAGATTATCTGAACTTGGAAGTTTTAGTCTGTGATGATGGTTCGACTGATAATTCTTTGAGTGTAATTCGGAAATTAGCTGAGTCTGATTTAAGAATCAAGGTATACGAGAATAACGAAAATATTGGTAAAATCGGTACAATAAATAGATTAATAACAGAAACAAAAGGTTTATATATTGCTTTTTTGGACTCCGATGATTATGTCGCGAAGGAGAAAATTTCTTTACAGGTTCAATTTTTACAACTGAACTCTGATTTTAGTTTATGTGGAACTGGATTTGCTAGAGTAGATATAAAGGGGAATGTATTTGAAAAAATATATTTACCAAAAAATGATAAGGCAATAAGGCAAGAGGTGCTGTCAGCTACAGGCATGCCAGTATGTTGTGGCTCTATTTTAGCTGTAGGGGAGTTTGTTCGAAAAGTTATAGGCTATAGAGATTTTTTTCATGATTGTTCAGGAGAAGATGTAGATTTTATTTCTCGGCTTTTAGATTATGGAAAAGGAGAGAATTTAGAATATATAGGTTACTACTATAGGTATCGTCCATTTTCATTAACTAGAAGAGTTTTTTCTACTGTTAAACAAAGGCATAGTCATCAAATAATTTCATTCTTATCAGAAGAACGTTGGATAAATAATAAAAAATTAGATGCATTAGATCATAACTCAGCTAAATTGAAAGATTACATAGCTGAATTATCTAAACCCTATGAAGATGATCCGAAATTGATGTCACGTAAAATGGCATATGATCACGCGCTAAATGGCGACTTCAAGCACGCGTTTAAAATGCTTTATGAAGGAGTAACTTTCAATTATAAAAGCGCGTCATTAAAATGTTTTATTTTAGTTTTTGTTATAATTCTTTTTCCTAATAATTTTTTGTTAAAAGCTAAATCAATATTTGGGCTAAAAAATATTGGGAGTAAATTATAATTCTCCCAATCATATCAAGAAGGTTACTAATTAGTTATTTAGTGTTAGCTACATTTTCAATTACGGCTCTAGGTTCGTTTATCGATATAAACATTTATAACTTACTTAAACCAAATATTGTCTTTGAATTAGTTGTGTTATTAACTTTAATTTTATTATTACCTATTAGTAAATACTCTTTGTCATCTTCCATAATTATTGTTCTTTCTATTGGTTATATCATAATACAGTTTATTACGTTTTACCTTGGTGGGGCGCCAGGAACTATAGCTGACTTTCTGATAATTCATAAGGTGTTTGTATATATTGTTATACTGGTATGTGTAAGTTGTGAAAAGTTTATAAGCAATAACAGTATCCTTCTGATATATAAAGTCGTGTCTGTTGGTATGCTAATCAAATACGCATTGTCTCACCTATTGGGGATCGATGATCGTCCAGGTTTCTACACCGAAAATAACTTCGAGCTAATGTTGCTTTTGTTTCTATTCCTTGCAAGTGTCAAAATTAGACAAAGATTAGATATTAAAAATTTATTATTAATAATTGTTATTGTTTTACTCTCTGGTTCCCGCTCTGGAATACTATGTCTGGCATCATTGTTTTTATTCTTAGACCTCTCTCGTTATGGCATAAGTAAGGGGATAAAAATTTCCAGTGTGTCATTTGTTTTGGCGTTAAGCATTGGACTTTTTGTTTTTCGATTAGGTAACATGTCCATAGAAGATATAGATCGTTTTCAATTTTTATTAGTGTTTATAAATGATGTGAGTGGCTGGACTTTTATTGAATGGCTCGCTGGTAACCCCGCAATAACACCTTTAAGTGAAACTGGTGCAGGAAAGTTGAGTTATTATCATTTATTATTCAGTGATTATAAAGAAGGGCTCGCATTTTCATTATTGCTACATTCATTTATCCTACGAATGATCTTTGACCATGGGGTCTTGGGTTTGTTATTTGTTTTCTATTCAATTTGGTTTGTATTAAAAAGAAGTGGATTGAATCGCTCCGAAATTCTCTCAGTAATTGCAGTCTTGTTTATAAATTCGCTTTCAGTATCTTCGTTAAATAGTGTGTACGCATTATGGGGCATATTTTTTATAGTGAATGCAGGTTTCGCTTCTACAAGTGATTTAAAATATTTTAGGGCTGTTAATAACACATTTTAACTATAACCGATAATTTAACTGTCAGAATATTATTTACAGTCGTTTGAATAAAGAAACTAGATATCTTGTCTTTACTCGAAAATATTATAGAAAAACTATTTATTTTTAGTTATTGAGCAAAGTATAAGGATAATTATACTTCGAGGTTAACTCCATTTATATATTATGTTATTTTCATATGCAGATGCCAATATAGAACAAATTACTTCTCAAATACATTTACAAAATTAAGGTCATCATTAGTATGAGGAAAAATTTTCTTGATCAAAAAATTATATGCGGTAGTCATTTTACTAATATCCTAAATTCAATAGAACCTAATAGGTCAAGTAAAATAATTTCTTTTGTTAATCCTTTTTCCTATTTTACTCTGCATAAAAACCCTCAAACAGTTAAACGTGTTGATGTTTTATTTTCTGATGGTTCGTTGCTATGTACATTTCATCGTATTTTTATTGGTGAAAAAATTCAAAGGGCTAGCTTTGATTATTCATCTTTAGCTTCGATAGTTTTTAATTTCGCAGCAGAGGAAGAAATAAATATAGCAATTATAGGAGGGGAAAAAGGAGAAGCTGATATTGCAGTTAAAGTTTTTCAGCAAAGACATCCAAAATTGAAAATTGTGTACGTAAGGCATGGCTACTTTAGCTCTGATGTTGATAGGGAAAATGTAGCAATGGAGGTATCTAAATCAGGTGCGAATATTATAATTGTAGGTATGGGAACACCATATCAAGAACAGTTTTCTGAGGTTGTAAAAGAAAGTTCACCAGTTGGCTGTTTAATCTTTACTTGTGGTGGTTTCTTAACCCAAACTTCAATTAGGCCAGATTATTATTATGGATGGGTCAAAAAATTCGGACTCCGTTGGTTGCAGAGAATGATTATGCACAAATATGTACGTGATAGGGTTTTCAGATATTACCCAAAATTTGTATTTTCTTACATTAAGCAACATCTATTTTAAGGTTAATAAAAAGGCCTACCTATTGTTGATAAGCCAATGATTCAAAACATCGTTAATAAATGTTTTGCCGCAGGTATTAAAGAAATTTTTTAGTGACTAACTTTTTAAAAATGTCATTGAAAATTATTTTGATACATGTTGATACATGTTGATTCAATTGACTCAGGACGATTTTACAGGCGCATGAACTATCGATAAGTTTAACAATCGGTTAGGGATCTGTTTTTCAATAAATCGACGATTGAACCGATAACAGAACTCATCTAGGTATTCTTGTAGGTATTTTCCCGATACACCATGAAATGTACCCAACAAAAATGTTTTTAAATTACCTATGGCGATATGTACCCACGGTAGCCATTCATTAATCAAATGGCTTGGTGTTACCCTTGCTTCATAGTTTTGTGTTTGGTCAATTATATTCAGAGCATGTAATGTATCAGAGCGAACTTTTTGACCCGATTTTAAGTGCTTTTTAACAAACTTATCTGAATGCGGGATAAGAATTTCCTTAAAATCCAAAATGTCACAGTCTAAATGCAATCATTTTGTGTTATTAACTTAAATTTTAGGAAAAAAAAATCAGAAAGGAACTAAATTCCTGCTCCACGATCAGATCTTTCAACTAAAAAATTGGAAAGGTATTAGAGCAGCATGTATAATTTAATTGAAACTTTTTGTGATGTCGATGATTTTGGTAAACTATTTATTCCTTCATGGGAGCAGACATTAATTGTAAAAGTGAGTATAAAAAGGCGACGGGGAAATCGAATGGCTCCTGCTGAGATCATGACAATACTTATTGACTTTCATCAATCACACTATCGCGACTTTAAGAATTATTATTTAGGTACATTACTAGATATTTGAAATGCTACTTTCCTAAACTATTGAGCTATAAAAGGTTTATAAAGCTGATGCCTTCCAAACTAATGCTACGCAGAAGTTGTTGTCCTTTGAAGATCCCTTCGGGCCTGATTGAAAACGATTTATACTCCGTTATCGATTTCGACAAGGGAACAACCATTATTCTCTATCAATGCCTTGCCTACATGGATGTAGGTATGTCTCTTGATCACAAGTCTGTAGTCTGCTAGATGGATTTTAATATCTCAGCTGACTCAACCATTTCCATTAACTTAGGCCAACCTGCATTCAGTGCTTTAATGCCAACTCGACTATTGCGTTTACTATCATACCAGCCGCCAAGTTTAGCTAACGCATAATAGAACCAATAGAGTTATGGCGCGTTTTTAGGGATAGGTTTTCCTTTATCAGTTTTCATCCAAAGTATTGCCATGTTAATTTCTCTACGTATACTTCACTGCTAACCCCCTTGGCTTGCTCATTATTTTGAGCTACTTCTTTTAACTGCATTCAATGTACGGCGATAATTGCTTGGATAACCTCGAAGCCTGTGCATTTTTATTTTACCTATGGGTAAACCTGTTGATGTAAACAAGCATCTGACATGGTCTAATTGATTCGACTACCCCAGTTAAGACATAATTGACTTAACTGGAGAGACAAATGAAAAACCGTAAAACTTATTCAAAAGAATTCAAATTAGATGCAATCGCCCTCGTTAGG
>Ga0209184_1000738_pt1 | contig 29509 bp, 35 predicted proteins | sample EN8Hudsemesocosm_2_FD_184627 | JGI IMG/M metagenome (GOLD analysis project Ga0209184, IMG submission 184627) | Methane-oxidizing microbial communities from mesocosms in the Hudson Canyon - EN8C Hudson Canyon (SPAdes) (version 2) | ecosystem: Environmental > Aquatic > Marine > Cold seeps | place... | reverse complement strand
GAAAAAGGCCAAATCAACCCAGAGTTATCAAGCGAAGACCGAAGAGTTATTCTCTAATGACGAAGCCAAGAAATGAATATGCAACCAGTTGATATAAAAGGAATTAATGTGACTGGTAGCGGCATTAGGGTCAGAGCCATTTTTTCGTTTTAAATTTACTTTTACAGCTGCTTTATCAATCCCTATTCTTAGCAACCTCATTAACACGATAAGGCACTACATCTATTTTCAAACCTAAACCTGTAAAATCAAGGGCACAATCGGCTTGATTTAACCTAGGAATGCTTCGTCTGATTATGTCAATAATAGCAATGCCTTGCATTATTAACGAATAGAGGTACTATATTACTATGATTAAAAATTATGCCAATAAACTTACCCAGCAAGTGGCAGAAGGTAATTTTTCAAAGAAGCTGCCCAGCACCATTAAAACAAGAGCTTTAATGCGATTAGTTCAGCCAGATAACGCCACCAGCATTGATGATTTAAGATTACCGCCATCCAACCATCTGGAAAGGTTAACAGGTGATAGACAACACTAATACAGCATAAGGATAAACCAACAGTGGCGGTTATGTTTTGAGTTTGAAAACGGCAACGCCTTTAATGTGGAAATAACAGATTATCACTAGGAGCTAGATAATGATTAATAACCCATTTCCCCCCGGTATCTTTCTGCAAGAACTGCTTGAAGAAATGAATATCACACCTTACCGGTTGGCAAAAGATACCTTTATGCCTGCAACTCGTGTAGGCGATATTTTGAAGGGGCGGCGCGCTGTGACACCCGATACAGCTTTGAGGCTGGCTAAATACTTCGGCACTACTGCTGCCTATTGGTTGAACCTACAAAGTAGTTATGCGCTGAGCCAATGTCACCCTGAGCATATAGAAGATATACAAGCGATTGCGTAAAAAACTTAAGGGGTCAGAGCAATTTTATTTCGTTTTTAATTTACTTTTACAGCTGCTTTATCAACCTCTACTCTTAGCAACTTCATCAACACCATAAGGCACTACATCTATTTTCAATCTTAGGGTGAGGATTTAATAATTTGCTGAACAAGCCGGTATGAAGCTTGCGGAATACAACATTTTCGCAATTGATGCGGTTCGTTCCTCACTACATCCTACGGGCTAAAGATACAACCAAGTTCCGCAGCTATTAAGATGTCCGTTTAAAAGTGTGGGTTATTTGCTTTGTACAGCAATAACACCGTCACTTGATTATTTTCATACAGATAAATCACCGAATAATTTTTTACAATTATTCTTCTGCATTCGCGGCCATTAATAGTAACCATTACTCCTGACTCTGGAAACATTGCTAACAACGACTTTATCGTTGTTAGCAATGTCATTCAAATAACCCCTAAGGAATACACACTCAATAAAACCCGAAACTTTAGGTTATGTAGCACTGCCAGTCCTCAAAGGACTGGCAGTGCTTGCGGATATTATTAAATTTTGATTCCTAATAAAACCAGCCGAAACATTTTGCTCTTTTAAATAGCCGTGTAGGGTGGGCAACGCCTTTCTGCCCACGCGATTAAACTGGACTAACGTCATTCCTAAAGAGATTAAAGTTGAATTAAAAATACAAATGATATACAGTTAATACTGATTGTATTTAAGTTGATGGCTTTGTGAATGAATGATTTAGAATTTAATTGGAATGACAAAAAAAATATTCTTCTAAAAAAGGAAAGAAATATTTGTTTTGAAGATGTGGTGACAGCAATTAAAAATGATAAATTACTTGATATTATAAAAAATCAAAGTGAAAATCATCCAAATCAATACTGTTTAATCATTGATATATCAAGTTCAGCATATATTGTTCCTTTTGTACAAGAAGGCAATATCTTTTTTTTAAAGACGATGTATAAAAGTCGAAAACAGACTAAAAAATATTTTAAAGGAGTTTAGTATGCCAAAAATAATTGAAACTACCGATGAACTAAAGATTCTTGAAGATGTAGAAAACGATAAATACCATTCATTAGAGAGTAATGAATTTGAGCCTATGATGGCAATGTTAAAAACGGCTAGTGATAACACTATTGAGAGACTAACAAAAAAGAAAGCGATTAATATTAGACTTTTAGAAAGTGATATTATAAGACTCAAGTCTATGGCTCTACATGAAGGAATGCCTTATCAAACCTATATTTCTCATATGATTCATAAGTTAACAACTGGGGCTTTAAAGATATAAGAAAAATAGAACTTAAGAGGCAGAGTTATTTTAATTTATCTTTACAGCAGTTTTATCAATCTCTTCTCTTAGTAACTCGTCACCAGTACGATAAGGTACTACATCTATTTTCAAGTCCAAGTCCATCCTTATCAGGGCTGTTATAAATTGTATTTTATATTGCCTAAACTGTTCCTTTGAAACGGCTATATCAATAGCTAGATCAATATCACCCCCTTTTTTTGAGTCATCTACTCGACTACCAAAAAGATAAATATCAACATCACCAAAGCTCATCAATACGCATTTGTTAATACCTTGTTTTAATCTACTTCCTAAGCGCATGATTATATTTTTGAGCAAATTTTAGGGCGTTTATATAATAACTTTCTAATCTGGCAAAGCTATTGATACAAAATTTCAAGTCTTGCAACGCAGCTTCTAAATTTTCTGGGTAATCATGCTCTAGCTCATTTCTTACCTCCCTTAGCTCTATCCAGTGTTCTAAGCTATCAATAATCCCTTCTTTCTCAACTATATATAAGACTTCGCTCATTTTTCCCGAATTAATCCCTGCAATATCAAGTAGAGGAGAAAATATTTTAGCGCCTAAAAAATCTTGTACTGATGAAAATCGTTTTAAATAGGCATCTAAAATGGCTTTATCTTCGATTTTAAGCGTATTAAAGTTTTCAGCGGTATAAATATCTGTTTTATCTGTTAGTTTATTTATCAGCTCTTTATAAGCTTTTAAAGCTAGGTAGTGCTTTTCTAATTTCTCAAATCGCTTCTTTAAGATTTCTTGTTTATTATTCATTTGTTTCTATTAAATAAGTACCGAGGCATAATTATTTTAACGGTTTTTGTAGGTTCGGGGATCAAAACGATCAGTCTCGATTGAAATTGCTTATTTCAATACCTGCTTATGGCTGATAACGCCCCCTTCACTCAAAAGATTTCATAGTGGCTCTTTTAGAAGTAGATTTATAGTAGAGTCCACTTTCTGAGTAATGAGTCATCCGAATAACTTAACCAAATAATTCAGCATGAGTAGCACAGCGCACCAATATTAATTCATTGGTTGTGCTATTAACACCCCAAATCAGTAAAAAGTCAGGTTGAATGTGGCATTCCATGTGAGGCTTCCAGTTGCCCGTTAATACATGCGGCCTATGTTGTTTGGGGATAAGAATACCTTGAACAAGATAATCATTAATTAAAACTTTTAATATTCCAGTATCTTTCTTCGGGTCGCGACTGGCGTTCTTTAAATCTTTTTTAAACTGGCGCTTAACTCTAATGCTGAGCATCACCCAGTACCTCATTAAATAGGTCATCTACAGAATCATACGTTTTTTCAGTTACGCTTTCCTTCATTGCTTCTAGTGTCATCTTATTAGGTATTTTAAGCTCAATAGGAAACTCCTGACGTAAGGAAACTTGCGTCAAAAATAAACGAATTGCTTCTGTCATGCTCATTCCCAAGTCGTCAAATACCTGTTCTGCGCTTTGCTTTAATTCGTGACTCACCCGTGCTCTAACGATTTCAGTTTTTAGCGGTGTCATAGCGGCAATACCTTTAATGAAAAACGCCATTAGTGTAGCACATACGAACCACATAAAAGTAAAATATGTGGCTCTTTGTTACCAGTAATTAAGGAGTCAGAGCCCAACACTGCCACCAGTCAATATAATATCAACAATATCAATTAGTTGAATACTCAAGGTGATGAATTTCTTTTCTAACCACCCGGCTTAAAAACTTGAGCCTTTCTAGTTTTTCTATATCACCTAAAATAAGCTTCATAAAACTATCCCGTTTTTCTGGGCAACTGCATGTATTGGCAACTGTTTTAAGTTTGGCGCTGACAGTAACACATCTACCTTCCTACCTTGAAAGTACCTTATGAGTTGAGCAATAATTTTAGCTGAAAGTTCTGCGGAGCTTTCTACTATGCTTGACAGTGTTATCAACAAATCAACATCACCGCCTTTTTTCGTCATATACTCTAGAACCAAACAGGATAACCTGCGCTTTCTCTCCTGCCAAGTTTGCTACAACCTGCTTAATCATTTGTACCTGTTCAGTTGTTAATCGCATATTGCCTCAGTTAGGTGTCAAACCGTTGCTTAATGACCTATTGTAAGGCATGAACTAACTAATTCCTTCTGCAACTGTGGTTTCTTCATATAAATCAGCGAGCGGTATTTGAATATGTAATGCGTCGATACTGGCTAGGTCTTGTGCTGATGAGTAGCTATGCAATGTCCAAACATGTTCACTTTGACGAGTAAAACAGTCGACTGACATTTTTTGCGCATCAATAAGCCAATATTCTTCTAGGCTGGCAAGTTGCTGGTAATATTTAAATTTATCGCCTCGATCATACGCTTCTGTTGAGGGCGAGAGTACTTCTGCTATAAAGTTAGGGTGTTCTTTGTAATATGTCTGATCTTTATCGCTAGGATTACAACTAACAAATACATCGGGATAAAAAAAAGCATTAGCCAATGCCACTTTTACTTTCATATCAGAAATATAACTGCGGCAAGGTTTTCCTTTGAGTTTTTGCTTTAATAACACCAAGAGATTACCAGCAATGGTGACGTGATTATCGCTTGCGCCTGCCATCGCCCAAACTTCACCCTTTAGGTACTCATGCTTAAATTCAGCTGTTTTTTCATTTTCTAAATATTCTTGTTCGGATATGAAACTGTGTTTGGCTGCAACAGACATAGTGTTTTCCTTTGTTGGTAAAACGAGTAAGAACTCGCTAAAGTATAGCTTTTATTGTTTTGGTTTACTTTTTTCTTGTTCCAAATTTCACTTGGGAATACACACTTTCACAGCCTCAGAGTTTGGGAACGAAAAAACTCAGCTTTCTAACAAATTCTAGGTAACTGTTCGCCACTCAATAAATCTAAAACTCGGCTCATGCCGAATTCAGTTTTTAAAGTGAGCATGCCCCGCTCTGCTGTTTGCTTAACTGTACCAATAATATTCGCCTGCTTACCTAAAGGATAATTGCGCATAATCTTTAGCGCTTGTTCAGCATTATCTGCTGGCACTATTAAAGCAAAGCAACCTTCATTGGCAATATAAAGTGGATCAAAACCGAGAATCTCACACAGACTTTGTACATCATCATGAATAGGAAGATCTTCTTGCATAATTTCCATATGTACTTTAGCTGTTGTTGCTAGCTCAATCAATGTGCTCGCCAATCCGCCACGGGTTAAGTCACGCATACAATGAATTTCAACATCAGCTTGTAGCAAGTCATTGACTAAGCCAGAAACATCGGCGCAATCACTTTGAATATTATGCTGAAAATCAAAGCCATCGCGCTCTAACATTACCGCCAAGCCATGTCGGCCTAAGTCGCTATTGACGATAATGACATCATCAGGGCGAATCGCTTGAGCATTAATCGCTTGTTCAGTTTCTAAAATACCGACTCCTGCAGTGTTGATATAAACACCGTCTGCTTTACCGTGCTCGACAACTTTGGTATCACCCGTCACAATACTCACGCCTGCGGCATTAGCTGTTTCTTGCATAGAGCTTAATATGCGGCGTAAATCCTGAATAGCAAAACCTTCTTCTAAAATCAGTGAGCATGTGAGATATAAAGGTTTCGCGCCACTCATGGCTAAATCATTTAAGGTGCCGCAAACCGCTAATTTTCCTATATCGCCACCCGGAAAAAAAAGTGGTTTGACCACATAGGAATCGGTGGTAAAGGCAATATTTTCACTATTAATCGGCAAAACAGCGCTATCATTCTTTTGCGCTAAAATCGGATTATTAAAAGCCGGCTGAATCACGTCATCTAATAATTGCTGCATTAAGCGCCCGCCGCCGCCATGCGCCATAACAATACGTTCATAATGCAATGGCACAGGACAGTTTAGTTTTATTTCAGTCATTTTGATAACGTCGGTAACGATAATAAGCTGCGCAAGCGCCTTCTGAAGAAACCATAGTTGCGCCTAAAGGATGTTCAGGTGTGCAAGTGGTATTAAATGCGGGACATTGTGCCGGTTTAATCAGCCCTTTTAAAATTTCACCGCTGCGACATTCTTTGGGTTCATCAGGCTGAATATCGGCTACGGAAAAGTGTTTTTCGGCATTCCATGCGTCATATTCAGGACTTAAAGCTAAGCCGCTATTCACAATATTACCCATGCCGCGCCATTGTCGATCGACAGTTATATAGACTTGTTGCATGAGTTGCTGAGCGGTGACATTACCTTGCTCGGTGACGACGCGTTTGAATTGATTTTCAACACGGTAGGTTTTCGCTTCCAATTGCTGTATGCATTGATAGATGCCTTGCAATATATCAACAGGTTCGAAGCCAGTAATTACAATCGGAACCTTATATTGCTCACTGATCGCATGATATTCATGATAGCCCATAATGCTACACACATGCCCTGCCCCTAAAAACCCTTGCACGGTATTATCTGGCGCATCTAATAAAGCTTGCATAACAGGGGGCACGCGCACATGACAAACGAGCATATAAAAATTAGTTAAAGATCGTTGTTTCGCTTGGTAAATGGCTAAAGCACAAGTCGGTGCGGTGGTTTCAAAGCCCACGGCAAAAAACACAATTTGTTTGTCTGGGTTTTCTGCTGCCAAATTAAGTGCATCAAGCGGTGAATAAACAATGCGTATATCTGCGCCCTGAGATTTAAGACTTAACAAATCATCCTGAGAACCTGGTACGCGTAACATATCGCCAAATGAGCAAAGTATGACATTATCTTGCTGTGCAATCGCTAATGCTTTATCTATATAAGCAATCGGGGTGACACAAACGGGACAACCCGGACCGTGGACGAGGTTTATATTTGCAGGTAATAATTGATCTAAGCCATGTTTAATAATGCTATGCGTTTGCCCACCGCACACTTCCATAATCGTCCAAGGTTGTGTGGTAATATCAGCAATGGCTTGCGCCCATTTTTTGACGGTTTCAGGATCTCGGTACTCGTCTACAAATTTCATATGCTTTGGTTCCCTTGCAGTAATTTATATTTCGAATTTTTCTTATTGCCAAGCTCCAGCATCACACCCATTAAGTTAAGAAATTAGCTTAATGGGGCGCAGCGCTTTAGCCTGCTTTTATTGAAAACAGCAGGCTAAAGCACTGCGCCCCGTGTTGTTTTATTCTTAACTTATACAGTGAAACTTCAGCGGAAAATACAAAATATCAACCCTCTAAAGCACCCATTTGCGCAAACGCCAATAAGCTTTGCTCGGCTTCTTCTTGATCTAAAATTGAAATAGCAAAGCCGGCATGGACAATCACATAATCATTGATCTGCACTTCTGGTACATAAGCTAAACTAACTTGCGTGCTAATGCCTGAAAATTCAACCTGCCCTGTACGGCTTAATGAGTCACCTTCGCTAATACTGATAACTTTACCGGGTACGGCTAAACACATAAGTCTCTCTCATTCATTTTTATAAAAATGGGTATAGTATAACTGCCCTAAAGCAAGCCCTGCATCATTACTCGGAATTTGTTCATGACTATAAACCTGAAAGCCTGCCGCTTCTAATACTTGATGCACTTTTCCAGTTAAAGTCGCATTTTGAAAGCAGCCGCCACTTAAAACAATTTGCTTTTCGCCTGCTTGTTGAGCGATACGTAAAACAATATCCGCTAAAGTATTATGAAATTTTGCCGCGATCAGTTCAGCGCTTAACACAGATAAATCAGCTAAAATTTGCTGAAACATTTCCTGCCAATCAATAATAATGGGTTGCCCAGATATAAACGAGCAAGCATAGATTTCAGTAGTGCTTGATAAAGAAGCAACCGCTTCTAAACAACTCGCCGCCTGCCCTTCATATTCATTAACCTGACAAAGATTTAATAAACTCGCCACGGCATCAAATAGTCGTCCCATACTACTACTTTGCGGGGTATTTAGCTTATTTTTTAATGCCACTGATAACACCTGCAATTCATGATCTGTAAAGGCTTGCACACAAGCGAGATGCCTTGCCTCTATTAGCCATTGCTCACCAAATAATTGATACAGAATGGCTATCGCTACTCTGCGCGGCTCTTTATTGGCTTTATCACCGCCGACTAATAATAAGGGCTTAATATGTGCAAAACGCGCAATTGATTGGGATTTAATCAGAAAAAATTCCCCACCCCAGCTACTATTATCAGCACCTAAGCCAGTGCCATCCCAAGTAATAGCCAATACCGGAGGTTTTAATTGATGTTCAGCCATACAAGAGAAAGCATGTGCATGATGATGCTGAACAGCCACACTAGGCAAAGTACTCTGCGCGACATAGTGACTGGTAAAATAATCGGGATGCTGGTCATGGGTTAAACGCTTAGCTGATACTTTATAAAAAACCTGCGCATCAATCAATGACCGCCTAAAGTGCTCTTGGTTTGCCAAGCTGTGCATATCACCTAAATACTGACTAAGCAGCACATAACCTTGATAACTCAAGGCCCAGCTACTTTTTAAATGTCCGCCTAATGCAAGTATATTGCTATCAAGCGATAAAGGAACCGGTAAAGGCGCATAGCCTCGAGCACGACGTAAAACACGCGGTTTATTAGCTATCACTCGCACTATGGAATCATCTAAAGCACGCAAAATCACACGATCATGCATTAAATAATAATCGGCAATACCCGATAAAGCAGCTAAAGCCTGTTGGTCAGCTATGCAAATTGGCTCACCCGGTCGATTAGCACTAGTCGCAATAAGCGGTTGACCGAATGCTTGCATAATAAGATGCTGCAAACCTGAACTGGGCAACATAACAGCTAATAAATGACTGCTCGGTGCAACCGCCTGATATTGCGTTATAGATGCGTGTTTTTTAAGCAGTACAATCGGTGCCATAGCCGACTGCAAAGCTTCTTGCTCTTGCTCATTTACAAGACACAAAGACTTCACCATAGCCAAGTCAGTCGCTAATAAGGCAAAAGGTTTGCTTGGGCGCATTTTTTTTCGTCGTAATCGTGCAACCGCTACTTCATCCTGCGCATTGACTAACAACTGATAACCGCCAATGCCCTTAACAGCGATGATTTTTCCTGCCTGTAATTGCTCTATACAGGATGCTAAAGCCAGCTCTTTAGTTGCTAACTCTTGCCCTTGTGCATTCATCCACTGTAGCGCAGGCCCGCAAATAGAACAGGCAATTGTTTGCGCATGAAATCGTCTATTTTCAGGATCGGTAAAATCTCTCTGGCAAGCGGCACACAGCGGGTAATCAGCCATTGTGGTTCTCGCCCGATCATACGGTTGTTGCTGCATAATGCTATAGCGCGGGCCGCACTGGCAACAACTGATCAAAGGATATTGATAATACTGGCTGGCAGGATTGAATAATTCAGCAACACAATCTGGACATGTTGCTATATCAGGCAGTACAAATAATGAAGCTTGATCATCAAACTGGCTAGGTTTAATAGTGAAATGAGGGAAATTTTCTAAAGGAACAAGCTCACTCGTTAGTGATTTTATTTGCGCAAAAGGCGGTAAATTAGCTTTTAATTCAGCTAAAAAATTCTGCTGTAAGTCGGAAGCACCTTCTATATGTAAACTAATTCCAGAACTGGTATTGGCGACCCAGCCTTTTTGCTGATATTGACCGGCCAATCTATAGACAAAGGGACGAAATCCAATGCCCTGTAAAAATCCATTCAACTGTATGTGTAGATGCTTCATAAACTATAGGCATAAAAAAAGGCCCATACCCATAAGATATGAACCTTTTCTACGACAGCTAAGCTGTCATTTAATTATTTAATTGATGCAGCGATATGGTTGAAAGCTTCAACTTTATCTTTACCTACTTTAATAAGGTCCATTCCAGTTTCTGTAACCATCGCGATTAAGCCAGGTGTTTGATAGACGATTTTGCCTAAAAAACCAACGATAGGAAGCCCGATTAATGCCCCAATAAAAGTATTTAAGCCAAATAAACCCAATAATTTAGTAATCATTACTAATGCATCTAAAGGAATTAATACCATTGCACCAAAATACGCAATAACCATAAAGGTAAAAATAACAAAAACTACAAACTGAATAAGTCTAACTAAAGCAACATTAATTTTTTTCATTTGAATTCAACTTCCTAATAATAACTTTAAAGTAGACCATGCAATCCACTCGTTGAGTTTTTTATAATAATTTTAGCCGTGAATTATACCTTAAAGGAAATTATTCAGGATAATCTTTTCTAAGAAAGAAGCGAAATAAAACGATACCAGCCAAAAACCCCCCTAAATGCGCCCATAATGCAACATCTGTTGCGCCGCCATAGAACAAAGCTGCCGTACTTGCGTTTTGCATTTGAAAGATAACCCAGACACCTATAAAAGCAACGGCAGGAATTTCAATAAAAATAGGTAACAATAAAATCGGCACCCAAAGCACAATTTTCGCATAAGGGTAAAGAAAAAAATACGCTGCTAAAACGCCCGCTATTGCTCCCGAAGCGCCAACAACAGGATTGACAACTTCTGGCGTATATTGCCATTGCACAAAAGTAGCAATAAGTCCGCAAAGCAAATAAAAAACAATGAACTGACCATGCCCCATTCTGTCTTCCACATTATCGGCAAAAATCCAGATAAACCACATATTCATTATTAAGTGTATCCAGCCGCCATGTAAAAATAAATTTGTCAAAAAAGACAGGTAATAGTCAGCAGGATACCCCATAGCCACAGCCCACTCAGGATTGGTATAGCGCGCGGGAACCATGCCATAAATATAAATTACGTAGCGATGATAGCGCTCTGGGGACACTTCCAATAACACAAATAAACTGCTACAAATAAATATTAGCGCCCAACTTACATAGGGCTTGGTATAGCATGGCGCTGTATCTCTAATCGGTATCATAGGCAGGATAATCAAGTTTACTTTTGAGATCACTCTACATGATCTGTAATTAAATTAGCAACCCCTTATTTATCTGGATAATTACATCCGCTACCAAGCATTTAAATGATTGCCATAAAACTAGACGACGCGTAATATAAGGAAAATATAATTTACTTTCTCTGGAGAACCGAGTGTTTTTTTCCAATAAAAAAGCCTTACTTGATGCTGAGCAAAAAATTGCTCAATTAGAAAATAAAAATCAATCTTTAAGCCTAAAAATGGATGGCTTAAGCACTGAGAATTCTCGTCTATTACAAGAAATTAAAAACACCCAGGATGCCGGAGATTTCCATCAAGGTCTCTTTGTTTTATTGCAAGAATTTGGTTCATCGATGCTTATGATGCAATCCTCGTTAGCCTCTCTATCAACAGCAATGATAACTGAGCGCGATAACACCAAGAAAACGTCATCCGTTTTAACTGAAACTCACTCAGTGGTTAATAAAATATCTAGCTCACTTGCCATCATGGCGACTGACACACAGCAAACAGCAATTACTGTAGACGGCTTAAATCGTAGCGCATCAGACATTGAAGGCATTATTAATCTTATTAAAAACATCTCTGATCAAACCAACTTACTCGCTCTAAATGCTGCCATTGAGGCTGCACGTGCTGGCGAGCATGGCCGAGGGTTTGCCGTGGTTGCCGATGAAGTCAGAACATTAGCTAAGCGCACCAATGACGCAACAACAGATATTGAAAGTCTGGTAGGCACGATCCGCAATGAAACCGATGCGGCAAAAAATCAAATGGGCAAAGTGGCTGCAGATTCTGCACAGTTTGGCGAAACAGGAACCGAAGCCAGCAAAAAAATGCAGGAATTGGTGCAATTATCCGGAAATATGCAAGCGGCTATCACTGGCAGCGCATTGCGTAGCTTCGTTGAAGTTGTAAAACTCGATCACTTAATTTATAAGATGGAAGTTTACAAAGTGATCATGGGGGTTTCTAAAAAAACAACAGCGGACTTCGCTAGTCACCTTAATTGCCGCTTAGGAAAATGGTATTATCAAGGTGAAGGCAAGAGTCATTTCTCTCACTCATCCAGCTTTAGGGATTTAGAAACACATCATAGAGGCGTCCATCAAAATGGTGTAGCTGCAATTGATGCCTTAGATAAGGGGAATACACAAGCTTCTTTAAGCGCACTTGAAAAAATGGAGTCAGCCAGTGTTATGGTACTGAATAAATTAGAAGCGCTTGCGCTTGAAGCGGAGCGGTAATTGTTTCTCATGCTCAAACACATCGTAGGGCGGACTTTAGTCCGCCTATATTAAGGAATGCCTACACTTAGGAATGCACATAAAATAAATCATACAAAGTCAGATGGAGCGCAGGTCTTTAGACTGCTCTTTAAATGGCAAACTAAAAATCCACCATCCCATTACGCTCAAGTTATTGCATACGCACTCCTTAGCGGACTAAAGTCCACCCTTGTATTGTGGCTCTTAATCTGCCCAACCCTTCAAGCCCAAGAAATAACAATTCCCATCAGCAACTTTTCCAGCCTGCAACTAAACGATTGGCAACAAAAATCATTTAAAGGGGAAACTCAGTATCAAATAGTCTCTATTGATAAGCAAGCTGCACTGCAAGCTAAAAGTACAGCAGCCGCATCAAGCTTATATAAAGAAATGCGTATAGATTTACACAAAACCCCTTATTTGAACTGGTCATGGCGGATTGATAAAAAACTCGCCATTAACAACGAACAAAGCAAACAAGGCGATGATTTTGCTGCTCGGATTTACCTTATTAGCGAAAACAAGTGGTTCTTTTGGAAAAGCAAAGCAATTAACTATGTATGGACAAATAACACCGCCAAAAATACAGTATGGCCAAATCCATTTGCAGGTGAAAATGTTATGATGCTTGCCGTTCGCTCTGTCGATGACCCAACAAAACAGTGGCACACTGAAAAACGTAACGTACTCAATGACCTAAAGAATATTTTTGGTGAAGATATACGCTATATTGACGCTATTGCTATTATGAGTGATACCGACAATTCATCAGGAAGTGCACACAGTTATTATGCTAACCTTTATTTTAGCGAGCAATAACCCACGCCCTTCCCTCCATTTTCTTATCAAATTAGCTACATTAGCGGACTAAAATCCGCCCTACTCTTTTTCGTTACAATACCGAACATCAACCTCACTCCAAGGAAATGCTGGGCATGCAGTAATTTATTGCACCCATTTTATTCCAAGGTCTATGTGACGATGGTTTTTCCTATTTTAAAGGGATTCGTATGGCAAAGATTTTACCGGCATCGAGCCTGCCGAGGATTTTGAAACATGTGAATGGAATGCTGAGCCAAGCTCTTTAAGCTCTGCCAACCAAACTCAAGGCAGTTTCTGCGGTTAGCTGATTGACTGGCTTATAATATTACTTCGTCATCTGTAGGTGCGAAATTTATTCGCACTGTGCGGATAAACCCGCACCTACAAATAAAACCTGCTCAACCTAATTCAAACAGATTTCTAAGTGAGAAATCCTAAACGCTAGGCAAAAAAATGCCCCGGTAAACCGAGGCATTTTTCCCTAACAGTTACAGCGTATAAATTATACGTTGTTAGCTGCGAAAGGGTGTTGTGCAGTAGCTTTTTGAGCAACAACTTCAGCAGCAGTTGGAGTTCCAGCTACAGCATGTTTGATAGATGCTTTAACAGCATCATAGTTGTTTTTCTCGATAGCTGCGTCATCTTCTGCTAACCAGTGAATGAAAACACCAACAGAAATGAATATATCATCAGCTTCATCAGCAGGGATAGTTCCATCTTCAACACAATCAGCAACAGCCATTGCAACACCACGTTGTGCAGGGCCGAACATTTGAACTGCTTGCTTAGAACCTTTGATTGTTACTTTGTTGAACATAACAGTTGCAGGCTTAACCATAAGGTTAGGAGCAACAACAGCTAGAAGGCTAGAAAAACCATCTTTGTTGTTTGTTAAGCAGTTTGCGAAAGCAGACTCAGCAGCTGAACCACGAGGTCCCATCATTAAGTCAATGTGAGCAACTTCGTTTCCGTCGCCGTTTAAAGATTCACCTACGCGTAAGTTGTTGATTTTAGCCATGCTACTTTTATCCTCAGAAAAAAATGAAAAAACTTTATCTAAAATTGACATTAAAAATGTCCTCAAATACTACTATTTATTGGATGACAATAACCCATAAACCAAACAAACAGCCTTCTTTAACCTAGCAATTGCTGTAACTGTACAGTTAAAACGGTTACTACGGTTAAATCAGCAGTTGTCCCTGGATTAATTCCGGCTAACTTGAACTTAGTATCTATTATTTTCAAATAGTCTACTAATTGCTCAGGTTTTCCAGCTTCAGATAACTTATCATCAACCAAAGCCATCGTATCCATCACCATCCTAGTGTGGAGATTGCCGTACTTTCGCTCAATATGACTATCAGGATATTTAGCCAACATTGCGCTAAACACCGCAACAGCAGACCAACCTGCATCACCCCATCGATTGAGTGCTAAATTATACCTTAAAACTAAAAAATCAAAAACATCTTTATAATTTGTTGTGAACTGTAATGCAATTCTATCTTTCTCACTGGCGATTTTCATTGCCTGAGTCAGCGTCACCTCTGGCTTTTGCGCTACATCCTGCTGTTTTGACTCACCTAAGCCGCCAGGGGCAGCTAATGCGATAGCACGAAAAACCCATTCCGCATCAGTCACTGTCGTATTCGCTAGAATTTCTGTAAGCTGTACTCTTAATTCATCGGCAGTTTGTGCCTTTTGCGCGGCCATTAATAAAGGCGCACTTAACAAGATAATACCTAAATTAGTATTACAACCAACCGCGTCACGGGTCGCCTTAACTGCATAATAAATTCGCTCGCCTAAGCTATAGTTAATATTGCTAATAGGCGCGGCACTTTGCTCGGCACTAACACGAAAATCTTCGACCGTCATATCATGGCCATCAGCATAAACACTGACATTTCCAGGTTTAAAAGCTTGCAGTTCAACTTCACAGGCATATTGATAAGCAGCGTTTAATTGTTGTTCACTCAACATACCGCTTCAACTCCCTGCTCTTGCAACTGACAGTAATTAAGCAGATCATCGACTAGAATTTCTGCCACACTAACATCACAAACACTTTCCAACCCTTTCCAAGCAGGAATACTATTAACTTCAATAATTTTATAACCACCTTCGCGGGTGCAAATAATATCCACACCGGCATAATTCATCTGCAATGCCGCTACTGCTTTTATTGCTAGTTCAGCCATCGCGTTATCTAATGGCAAGGCTTCACAAGATGCCCCACGCGCAACATTATTTAACCAATGAATACCACAGCGACGCATCGCAGCAATAGCCTTACCATTAACCACAAAGACACGCCAATCAGAATAACCTTCACCCGCACAGGGCACAAAACGCTGCAAATAATAAACGCCCTGACTGTGTGCTAGCCAAAATAAATCGGTCATTTTCTCAATCCGGCGTATACCCTCACCTTGCGAACCAAAAATAGGCTTACTAATCAACTTATGCCCCTGACTTAATTCTCGCTCAGCTACCTCTAGTGCCTGAGTCCTATCCCTTAGCACCCAAGTCTGCGGTGTTGGCAATTGATGCTGCTGCAATAAAAAACTGGTCATTCCCTTATCGACACTACGCTCTATCGCATGCCCATCATTATAAACAGGGATGCCCATTATTTTCAGTGCATGCAAAATATCCAAGTAAAGCACCACTTCAGTCAAAGAACCACCCGGCACACCGCGCACAAAAACAGCATCCGGCATAGCCTGCTCAAAGCCAGGAATATAAAGCGGCAAAGCCCCTTCTTCGACAACAATGCGACATTCAGTCAACGACACATACTCAGCCACATAACCACGAGCAGCAAAGGCTAATCTTAATTGTTTACCGTGCCAGCCCGGATCATCGGTAAATATTGCTATTCGTCCCACTATATAGTTAAAACCTGTAAAATAGTAAATTGAACATTATACCGCTAATCAAAATTCGTCTCTTATAAGAGTTTACGGTTTTTATTAAATGGCATATTTTAAGAAGCGAGGATTTAATAAAACCCAAAAGTATGACGCAGGATTTTGGCTTCACGGGTGCGTTAGGGAAACAAGCGCATAGCCAGCTACGCAACTGTTTTTCTAGCGCGACTGTGGAGTCAAAAGACAAGGCAGACTTGGGTATTATTGAATTCTCGCGCCTAATAACCTAGTATTCTAGTATACTATAGCCAAAATCAATTCGGTTCTAACATCATGACAGCATCTGAAAACGTACATTTACACGAAATCAATAAATTTGGCTCACAAGCGGAGCGCTGGTGGGATAGAAATGGAGAGTTCAAAACTCTGCATGACGTTAATCCGTTACGCATAAACTTCATCCAAAAATTTATCAGCCCACAAAACATGCGCATCGTTGATGTAGGCTGTGGCGGCGGCATATTAACCGAAGGCTTAGCCAAAAAAGGCGCAGACATGCTCGGCATTGATTTAAGTGAAGACTTAATTGATATTGCAGATTTACATGGCTTAGAGTCAGGCGTAAAAACTAATTACAAAAAAATCAGTGCCGAAGCACTAGCTGAAGCAGAGCCTGCTAGCTTTGATCATGTGGTCTGCATGGAAATGTTAGAACATGTTCCTGAGCCAGGATCAGTTATTGCGGCTTGTGCAAAAATGGTTAAACCAGGCGGCTATGTTTTTTTCTCGACTTTAAACCGTAAACCTAAAGCTTATTTATTAGCGATTGTCGCTGCCGAACATGTTTTAAAAATGCTTCCTGCTGGCACGCACGACTATAAAACTTTTATCAAGCCTTCCGAACTAAGTCAATCAGCACGCGATGCCGGCTTAGAGCTACAAGGTATGATTGGTATTCACTATAATCCTTTAACTAAAAACTTTAGCTTAAGTGACGATATTGACATCAATTATATAGCGGCTTTTAAGCGCCCTGAATAACTCTATGAACAACTCGTTTAGCTTATCTTGTGTACTATTTGATTTGGATGGCACCCTACTTAATACTGCGCCTGATTTAACTGCCGCGCTAAACAAAGCGCTAGAGAATTTCCATTTCCCTAGCGCCTCTGTTGCCGCTATTACACCGTATATTTCTTATGGTGCTGCAGTTATGATCGAACAGTCATTAGAACAAGCAGCCTCTGACAGCTTAAAAGCAGATATTTTAGAGTGGCTATTAAACTACTACGAAGATCATATCGCGGTTCACACTCATCTATACCCCGGTATGCCTAAGTTACTAGCTAATCTTGAAGAAAGAGACATCCCTTGGGGAATCGTGACCAATAAGCGCGAACGCATGACTCACCCATTAATGAATGCATTAGACCTAACTCAGCGTGCTGCATCCATTATTTGCGGCGACACAACTGCACATAGCAAGCCACACCCAGAGCCTATGCTGACTGCTTGTCAACAAATACAAGTCATTCCTGAAGAGTGCCTTTATATTGGCGATGCTGCACACGATATTAGCGCTGGCAAAGCCGCTAATATGAAAACGCTAGCGGCAACCTACGGTTATTTAAGGCCTGATGATCAACCGCAAGATTGGGGAGCTGACGCTTTAGTGCATCACCCTGATGAAATTTCACATTGGATAAAAAATCATACGCATGCCTTTAACTAAGCAAACCATCCTTATTACTGGTGCGGGAGGTGGCTTAGGCAGCACCGCTGCACTTGCGCTTGCTCAACAAGGCGCAACAATTATTTTATTAGACAAAAGCATCCCTAAACTAGAAAAAGTTTATGATGCCATCATTGCCACGAATGCACCTACTCCTATCATATATCCCTTTGATTTAGCGGGCGCTTCGGAAGTACAATACCATGAACTTGCCACAGCCATTGAGCAAAAATACGGCCATTTAGAGGGCGTATTGCACTCAGCAGCCGAATTAAATGCTTTTACACCCATCGCCATTCATGACACTTTCTCTTGGGGTCATACCATCAATGTTAATTTAAACGCTGCGTTTTTATTAACACAAGTATTACTCCCTCTATTACAAAAAGCCGAACACGCCTCCATTGTTTTTACTGGCGACTCCTTTACTCGTGAACCTAAAGCCTATTTAGGAGCCTATGGGGTATCTAAAATTGCCTTATCTGGCTTCGCAAAAATTTTAGCGGAAGAACTTGAAGACGCAGGAAAAATTAGAGTGAATACTTTAATTCCTGGACCTGTTGATTCGCCATTACGTAAAAAATCCTTCCCTGCCGAAGATAAACATAAACTGCCCACTATGGCTGAAATAACTCCAGCTTATCTGTATTTATTCAGCAACAAAAGCATCGGCACGACAGGGCAAACCATTGATGCTCGAACCTTTAAACTATAGCAAATACGACAATGTCTGAAAGAGAAACTATTATCTTAACGCGTGATGTAAACGTTGTTCTTATCCCTGATGGAAACCATGGCACTCTTAGCAAAGGCAAAGAAGTGACCATACACCAAGCCCTAGGTAATAACTATACCGTTGTCACCGAGCACGGCCATATGGTTAGAATTTCCAGCACCGATGCAGATGCCCTTGGTAAAGAAGTACATGAACTCCATACTTTAGTCTCAGAAAACAGTGCGGTAGCCGTAGAAAAGAACTGCTGGGAAGTTATGAAAACCGTTTACGATCCTGAAATACCCGTGAATATCGTTGATTTAGGACTCGTTTATAATTGCAACGTCGAAAGCGTCGCTGAAGGCGAAAATGACGTACAGATTATGATGACGCTAACTGCACCAGGTTGTGGCATGGGACCCGTTATTCAAGGCGACGTGGAAAAAGCAGTGCGCGCATTACCCGGCGTTAAATCAGTCAATGTCGAAGTAGTATTAGACCCACCTTGGTCACGCGAAATGATGTCTGAAGTTGCCCAAGTTCAATTAGGTCTTTATTAAAGTTAAAATATTCGAACAAATCGTAGGGCGGACTTCAGTCCGCCAATTCAAACGGTATAGCTAAACTCCGCTAGTTACTTACACTCATATTTCATACAGGAGCACTACTCATGAAACATCAGAAAAAAATACTACTGGCACTTAGCCTATTCTTATCTACCTCAGCTTTTAACATTGCCTACAGCGCTGATTTAACACGCCAGCAAGTTGAACAACTATTAAAACAAGCCAGCCCAAATAAGCCCGCCGATTTAAGACGCAAAGACTTAAAAGGTGTCGATTTATCAAATATGGATCTGCGCAAAGCCGATTTATGGGGCGCTGATTTACGCGGCGCTAATTTAAGCAAAAGCAACCTATCCGGCTTAGTGTTAGATTTAACCGTCATGACCGGCATCAACTTATCCGGCGCTGACTTAACAAAAGTCAGTATTTTTGGCGTTAGCATGATGCGCTCAGATTTAAGCAATACCAATTTTAGCGACAGTCGCGTTATCGCTAATTTAGATAACTCCAATATGACTAATGCCAACTTATCCAATGTTAGGTGGGGCGCGGATATGAAAAACCAGCCCATGGGCTTAATGCGCGTCAACCTAAACAAAGTCAATTTAACTAACGCCAACTTACAAAACGCCGATTTAGGCCGCGCCAGCATGCGATTTGCCAATTTAACTAATGCTAGCTTAGCAAATGCCAGCCTATTATCAGCAGAATTAACTTCAGCTAATTTCACGAAAGCCAATCTTAGCAATGTCGATTTCACCTCCGCTAAATTACGTGAAGTAAACCTTACTGGTGCTAATTTAAACGGTGCAGTTTTCACAAGCATACAAGGCCAAGATAGTATTCGCGGCTTAAAAAATAACAAAACTAAAAATTCGGCTATGTTTGATTAAACCTTAAAATTGATAAACCATTAAGCAACAATAAAGAAACCGTCACTCCCGAAGTCTTTTATCGGGAATCTAGCTTTAGCCATTACAGAAATTTTAGACATAAAAAATCACATCCAAACACTGCTATAATTAACCAAAAATGATAATAAGGTAATAAAATGAAGCAGTATTTCGGTTTTAGATATTTCGGTAGCGATAAGACAACGGCAGGTAAGCGGCACAAGGAATCTGGTAACGTGTCCATAGCGGGGGAGTGTGTCGTTTTCAATAACAAACAGCAACTTGAAGAATGGCTAAATCAAGAAAAGCTAGGCACTCCTAGCGAATCAGGTGGCGGCAAACGGATAAAATCATCACGGGCTGATTTACGCAGTAAATGCTTAGGTTTGACAATGTCTAACTTTAATAGAATGTTACTACTTAACACTGTAACTGAAGATGTGAAAAAAGAACCAACGACACCAACTAATAAGCCAGCTTAACGATAGCCACACTAAGCATTAACCGCCCGTTTGCCGTTAACTTCATACGGACGAGAAATTACCGCTGAAAATGAGCTTACCAATTCAACCTTCTCCTGCTGGAGAAGGCTTTAGACTTGCGTAGATACCTACATATACGTTTCAGAAGTAACTTAAGTCACTTAGCGGTAACTCCTAGAAAGCACAAGTAACCAACGCCCAATACTCATAAAACTTCAAGCCAAATAAAGCGCATAACTGACTTTATTTCCTCCCTTACTTACTCACACTCAAGCCAATCCTCATGACAAAAAAAATATCACTGACTAACAAAATCCTGATTGCTATGGGCTCTGGCCTGCTATTCGGTAGTTTAATTAATCACTACGCAATAGACCAAGTCATTATCCAAAACTATTTTGTTAACGGCATCTTTCACGTTATTGGTTCGGCTTTTATTAACGCACTAAAAATGCTGGTTGTTCCCCTAGTCACCTTTTCATTGATTTGTGGTGTCTGTGGTATTGGTGATATTAGCGTACTCGGGCGCGTAGGCTTAAAATCATTTCTTTTATACTTACTGACTACAGGGCTTGCTATTAGCCTTGCTTTATTTGTAGCTATCACTTTAGCACCAGGTCAAGATTTTGCTCAACAGCAAGTCAGCAGTCAGTTTGTCGCAAAAGCTTCTCCCCCTATTAGCGATGTTTTTATTAATTTAATACCCAGTAACCCTATTGAAGCCTTTGCTCAAGGCAATATGCTGCAAATTATCTTTTTTGTTATTTTGTTTTCTATTGCCATGCTAATGACTGGTGAAATAGGTCGTCAACTTGCTGACACTGCGGAAAAACTAAATGAAGTAATGATGAAAGTAGTTACTTTAGTGATGGATTTTGCTCCCATTGGTATTTTCTGTTTAATGGCAAAAACATTTTCAGAGCAAGGACTTGCATTAATTGTGCCCATGATTGGTTACTTCTCCGTAGTCATTCTATGCTTACTATTGCATGCACTAGGCACTTTTTCTTTATTGCTGTACTTTTTCGCCAAACTAAATCCACTTACATTTTTAAAGAAAATGCGTCCCGCACATATTTTTGCCTTTAGCACAGCCAGCTCTAATGCAACTATACCTGTTACCTTGCAAGCAGTAGAAAAACGTATCGGTGTCAATAATACGACTGCAGCCTTCACCATACCTTTAGGAGCAACTATCAATATGGACGGCACTGCCATTATGCAAGGTGTAGCTACCGTGTTTATTGCCAATGTCTATCAAATTGATCTCGACATAAGCCAATACATTACTATCATTGGAATGTCTATTCTAGCGTCCATAGGAACTGCAGGCGTTCCTGGCGTCGGCCTAATTATGCTAGCCATGGTTTTCAATCAAGTTGGCTTACCCGTGGAAGGAATAGGCTTGATCTTAGGCGTGGATCGCTTACTGGACATGATGCGCACCGTCGTTAATATCACCGGAGATGCGACGGTAACTTGCATAGTCGCACGCGGCGAAAATAATATTGATGATATTGTTTTTAATGATCCTGAAGCCGGCTCGATAGCTGATATACACTTACCACACAAAGTGTCAGAATAACGGCACAAAATTGCCACAACCCAAAATTGAATCAATAACCCCCTATTGCTAGCACTTATAAACAGTCATAACAATATGATTTAATTTAAGTTTATTAGAATGGCACATTAATCGCTTCATGCTTAGTAAGATAAAGACTCAAGGCATGAGGAAAGATGATGACACCAAAAACAGATAGTTTAGCCATTGTGAGCAACAACACTTTTGAAGCAACAAAAGCGTCTAATTTAAATCACTACGACATCAGCAGTGCATTGCAAACAACATTAGAATTCCATGAATTAGTGCATATTTTCAGCAATAAAATTCAAGAATTAGTACCGCACAATGGCTTTATCTACACTAATACTGAATTTGGTCTCAATATACAAAATGGCATTCAAACTAAAAACACATGCAGTTATGCACTAAAAGTTGAAGACCAAGACTTGGGCGAACTTACAATCATGCGTAATACTCGTTTCAATAAGCAGGAAATTGATTTATTAGAAACTTTACTTTGCTGCCTGATCTACCCATTACGAAATGCAACTTTGTTTAATGGCGCATTGAAAATGGCATTTACAGACGCATTAACTCAAACTAATAATAGAACAGCCTTTAATGATTCACTCCTAAGAGAAATCACTTTAGCTGAACGTCACGCCAATCACCTTTCTCTTGTTTTTATTGACCTTGACCACTTTAAAGCCATTAACGACACTTACGGACATGATTGCGGCGACCAAGTATTAAAATCAGCAGCACAATGCATTAAAGATAGTATCCGTGGCTGTGACATTGCCTACCGTTATGGCGGCGAAGAGTTTGTCGTATTACTTAGCGATACAGGTTTAGAAGGCGCCAAACTACTCGCCGAAAGAATTCGTGAAAAAATTGCCAACTATACCTTAGCTTACGGAATGGAAGTCATTAAATTAACCGCCAGTTTAGGTGTTAGCAGCCTACGCGGAAATGATAGCGTTGATAGCTTCGTAAAAAGGGCTGATGACGCCATGTATCAAGCCAAAGAAACGGGTAGAAATAAAGTCCAAGCTGCAGCATAAATACAAATCCAAGCTCATAAAAAACAACTGAATCGTGGGAAGGGCTTTTAGCCGCGACTTGTATGAAATCGCGGCTAAAAGCCCCTCCCACAAAACAGCCCAAAGTCATTGCATGCTTTAGACATTATTCCCGCACCAACTCAATGGCTTTCAGCTATTTTCTGATTAATTTCTTGCGCCAAATTAAACTGCTTTTGTGCTGTCATTACATCCGGAAGCTGCCATTGAATAGGCGTTTTCCCGACACTCTGTAAATATTCATTACTACGAGAAAAAGGCTTTTTCCCAAAGAACCCACGATATGCGGATAAAGGCGATGGATGTGGCGCTTGCAGTACTAAATGCTTTGAGTTATCAATAAAAGCGCCTTTTTTCTGCGCATAAGCACCCCATAAAATAAATACAACATGCTCAGCTTGAGCATTGATTAGCTCAATAATTTTATCCGTAAACCGCTCCCAACCCTGCCCTTGATGCGCAGCCGCACTATTTTTTTCGACACTCAACACGCTATTTAACAACAACACACCTTGCATAGCCCAGCTAATTAAACAGCCATGTTCCGCGCGTTCAATTGCAAGATCACTACTTAATTCTTTATAGATATTAACCAAGGAAGGCGGCAGAGCAATGCCCGGTGGAACAGAGAAGCAAAGCCCGTGAGCCTGATCTGGGCCGTGGTACGGGTCTTGACCAAGAATAACGACTTTGACTTGATCAAACGGAGTTAAATTCAGTGCCGAAAAAATTTGCTTTGTTTCTGGATAACAAATTTTACCCAGTTGCTTTTCATGCTGTAAAAAACAACGTAAAGCCTGCATATAGTCTAAATCAAATTCATCCTGCAATAATGCTTTCCATGAAGCATCCATTTTTATTCGTTTACTAGTTTCTGTATCCATAACAACTGAACCTTATCTTAACTTTTCAAGTGAACAGCATTGCCCTTTTTTAAACCCATAAAAAAACCACTCAAGCAAATAATGGATTGAGTGGCTTAATAGCTTGCAATAAAATCAGGACTTAATTTTTCTTAGGAAGCAGAAAAAACCTGCCTTATTAAATCTCTTTATCGCTTAAATCTTTCTTTTCATCAACAACTGGAACTTCTTCCTCCTGACTCTCTTCCTGATCAGATTTATCTTTGATTTCAATCTCTTCTGGCTCGTCTTCAGGAGGATCTATTCTCTCACCTTGCAACAGTCGTTCAATTTGATGCTTATCAATTGTTTCCCAGTCCATCAAAGCTTGCGCCATATTATGCATAACTTCGATATTATCTTTAAGAATATCTTCGGCACGTTGATAGTTTTTATCAATTACACTACGTACTTCTTCATCAATCATTTGCGCCATTTGCTCTGACATAGGCTTCGCTTGCGACCCCATATAGCCACCCTCGCTATCACCATAATCCATAGGCCCCAGCTTGTCCGACAAACCCCAGCGAGTAACCATATTACGCGCTAGCTGTGTAGCACGCTCAATATCATTAGATGCGCCTGTCGTGACTTTATTTTTGCCATAAATCAATGCTTCAGCAATACGCCCACCGAACAGTCCAGATATTTGGCTTTCTAACTTATCTTTACTAGCACTATAGGTATCGCGTTCTGGTAAAAACATGGTAATCCCTAAAGCACCACCACGCGGCATAATACTAACCTTATAAACTGGATCATGCTCAGGCACGTGACGACCAACAATGGCATGCCCCGCCTCATGATAGGCAGTCATCAATAAATCTTCTTTACGCATCACCATCGAGCGTTTTTCAGCACCCATTAGTAACTTATCACGCGCACGATCTAAATCATCCATAGTCACTACGCGTTTATTATTTCTTGCCGCCAATAAAGCACCTTCATTAACTAAGTTAGCTAATTCAGCACCAGAAAAACCAGGCGTACCGCGCGCTAAATCTTTCATGCTAACATCATCGGCTTGAGGTACTTTTTGAATATGCACTTTTAATATTTGCTCACGACCTTTAATATCAGGCAAACCAACATGCACTTCTCTATCAAAACGACCCGGCCTTAATAAAGCCTTATCTAAAACATCCGAACGGTTAGTCGCAGCAATAACAATAATGCCCTCATTACCACTAAAACCATCCATTTCCACCAATAATTGGTTTAAAGTTTGCTCACGTTCATCATTACCGCCGCCGCCAGTACCTGCGCCACCACGTTGACGACCGACAGCATCGATCTCATCGATAAAAATAATACAAGGCGCACGTTTTTTAGCTTGCTCAAACATATCACGTACACGCGACGCACCAACACCTACAAACATTTCTACAAAGTCAGAACCTGAAATAGAGAAAAATGGCACATTAGCTTCACCGGCAATCGCACGCGCTAATAAAGTTTTACCTGTTCCAGGAGGCCCAACTAATAACACCCCATGAGGGATCTTACCGCCGACAAATTCGTATTTAGAAGGATCTTTCAGGAAATCAACAATTTCCATCACATCTTCTTTTGCTTCTTCTACCCCTGCAACATCAGAAAAACCGACTTTAATTTGATCCTCTTCAAGTAGCTTAGCGCGACTTTTCCCCATGCCCATTTGACCGCCACCACCGCCAGCACCACCTTGTTGCTTGCGGAAAAAATAAACCCAAACGGCAATGAGTAACAACATTGGCGCCCAAGAAATAAAAATTTGCGTTAGCATTGACTGCTTTTCTGGTGTTGCCACTTTAATTTTTACACCATACTGAATCAGGTCATCAATCAAATGTGTATCATCTGGATTATAAGTTACGAATGGCTCACCATTAATCAACTTACCTTTGACCTTTTCGCCTTCAATAGTGACTTCAGACACAGCCCCATTGCGAATATCTTCAATAAAATCGGAATACAGAATCGTATAATTTTGCTCATAGGTCGGTTGCATTCGTCCCATAATGCTAAAAAATACGCTACCAACCACTACGAACATAGCAATTCTTACTAGAATTTTCATCATATAATTTCTCTATTATTATCAAAAACCCGGAACTTAAATTCCCGATCCTTATTATTATTTTTATTCTTTGTTTCTCTGTATCCCCTGAGCTTTGTATAATAGTAAAAATCAATTTATACAACCAAAGGAACCAAGCTATGCCAATCTCATCAGATCTTGTTGAAGAAATCACTATTTTAACACGTTACAACCAAGCATCAACGCAAGCAGGTATTAAAGTACACGACACAGCACAACCAGGATCCATTGCAGCCGTTAAGCGTTTATTTGATAAAGGCTTAATTTCTCGAGATGATGGTGGCTATTTAACTGACTTAGGTATTGAAACTGCTGAGCATATACAAAGAGCGTTAACTATATTAACATCTAAATAAGCTTATTTTTCATCAAAAAAAGTAAGGATAATTGATCTTAAGCGCTAAACTTGCCTTACTTGCTCTACTATTCCACGTTTATACAAACAGCTATAAAACACTTATAGCTGTTTGTGTGTACTGAAGAAAAAAACGGCTACGCACTTAAGCTGGGACAGCTTATAACTCGTAGGGCGGACTTCAGTCCGCCATTGCTAAAAAAGCGGACTGAAGTCCGCCCTACAAATAGGGTGAACGCCCCGTTTAAAGTTTGTCGCCAAACCAACCAACCTCCTAATCTTAATTTCGCGCATCTCAAAGCACCTTTTTGACCCTACCAAAATCATCCACCCTAGAACACAAAATAAATACAGGGAATCCATATTTCAAATTCTCGAATAAAAATCAGAATCTATATTAGCATACAATAAAATAGATACATATTGTTTACTGCTATTAAAAACACATAACATAGACTATTATTGAAGCTCAGACTCTCACTCTAACAGGACATTAAAATGAGAAAATACCTCTTATCGTTTATCGTTATAGCTTTTATAACGGGCTGCTCTTCACTTACCTTAGATACTGATTACGATAAATCTATAAATTTTTCTAATTTCAAAACTTATCGCTGGCATACTCAAAATAAATACAATACTGCAAGCCAACAATATTTAAAAGTTAACAACTTAATGGACCAGCGTATTCGTGCCACTATAGATCAGCAATTACAAACACAAGGCTATACTGCGGCAAGCTCAGCTAAAGTCGACTTTCTAATTAATTACAGTGTTGTTATAGAAGATAAAACCGACATACGCACCTACAATAATTACAATGGTTATTATCCAGGTTTTCGCTATGGTGCTGGCTATGGGTCTTATGGTCGTCGCATGAGCGTAGGTTATAGCTCAGGACCTGATGTGCAAGTAACCCATTACCAACAAGGCACATTAATTATTGATATTATTAATCCGGAAACAGATCAACTTATGTGGCGTGGAGCTGCTGATGGACGCCTACCTAAAAATGCTGACAGAGCGGAAAAAGATAAGCTTATTCAGCAATATGTGACAAAAATATTATCTGACTTCCCACCTAAAAAATAACAGGATTTTTGAATGTTATATCTAGTTACACACTGCCAATAAGGCAAAAGTAATACGACATGGGGCGCAGTGCTTTAGCCTGCTTTCATAGCCAAAAACAGCAGGCTAAAGCACTGCGCCCCAGCGAATTAACCTCTTAACTTAATAGCAGTGTCTAGCGGCACCAAAAATTCTACTCTACAAGTAGACCAGCTTTTACCCAATCAGGAAAACCGCCGCGATAATAAAAGACTTTCGTCCAACCCCAAGCAACCGCCTTCTCACTGGCTACTGCACTGCGCTGACACATATCACCATTACAGTAAAACACCACTGGCTGATGCTTTTTCACGACTGCAGCTAAAGACTCTTCAGTTAAATCCAGTACCAAATCTAAATGCACAGCCCATTGAATATGGCTGACTTGGTAATCCGTAACTCTACGCACATCTATAAAAGTAACACCTTGGTTCATCAAGGATTTCGCACGTTTAGTGCTTATCGTCACCGCGCCATCAACCTGTTCAGGCGCAGGAGACTTTGCTAACACTCCTTCAGTAACAAATAAAAAACTGAACAATATTATTAAATAACGAATTTTCATAGCAAACTCCCAATACGAATGATTTATGTTTACTTTTTAACATACTTGGCAGTATTTTTGTTAAAAATAAAATAACTTTATAAATTCTTCGCAAAAAAAAGCGGCTCACCCGTAAGGTGAGTCGCTTTTTAAAAATACTTATGATGCTTCTCCACCATCAACTATTAGAAACAGACCATCTACTTGAGCAAAGTCAACCCCACTAAAAGAAGAAAAAGCGAAACACTGAAGGAACTGCTTGGGCTAAAATTGGACATTCAGGCAAAAACACACCCAGAGACTTAATTATTGAGCGTTGACTGCGATGGAGAACGTTTAAAGTATTTTTAGATACTTAAAAACAGAGGCTCGATTAATCCATCAGGCCGATTAACAAAAAGCTATTTTCATAACGTTTATTTCAAACATCTTTTACAGTTTAAGCACCGGGCTTGTCCAACAAACGGTTCAGATTGTGGCTCGCTTCGCGATCACAACCTAACCTTGTGCGCTATACTCACCTGATTCAGCACATTCACGGATAAAGATTTCTAATTGGGGCGTTAAGCTAAGATTCATAATAGCATGGGTTGGTGGAATTATTTTAAACTGGCAGAAAATCTTGGCAACATACCAAGGTGGAAAGGCTGGACACGCCGCCATATGCGAAAATGTTTCTGGTTACGCTGGCTAACAAGGAAGGAAGGCTTAAAAGCTGGGCGCGACAGGAGAGCGGTTGAAAATAGCCAGCATCACTAAGGAATGCGATCTTAATAAGATCCGAAAGTTTACGTTCTAATGTAGCCTGTATGGAGTTTACGGAATACAGGGAGCGCAGTGCATTCAACTTCCCGTATTCCACAAGCTTCATACGGGCTACACAAAGTTTCGGGTTTTATTGAAATCTTGCTCCTAAGGGCGCATGGCATGTGGCGAGGAGTTATACTTTGCATAAAGAGTTAGGTACACCACTTTGAGACGCTATGAATTATTTGCACCATCAGAACTTACGGCAACATAAGCTGTTGGATTCAACCGCCGTATACGGAAAACCGCATGTACGGTGGTGAGGGAGAGGTAACGGGCGTAATCCCGTTACCCTGCCCGATAGGGAAATTTGAAGCGGCTATCTCCGATTTCCGTAAGCTGCATGCGGCTTGCAACTGCTTTTCTAGCACGGTCGTGAAGTCAAAAGACAAGTCAGACTCGGATATTATTGAATTCTCGCTCCTTAACGGGTGGTTGTTGAGTATTTTATTTACTATGCTTTACAAACTAGAGCTGGCCCTTATTATTTAAGCTCCAGGTTCTACAGCCTGTACTAAATTAGTTTCAAGTAATTCAATATCAACTCTTGTCCCTAACGCATTAAAGAAACCTTCGCC
>Ga0209184_1000736_pt1 | contig 29630 bp, 24 predicted proteins | sample EN8Hudsemesocosm_2_FD_184627 | JGI IMG/M metagenome (GOLD analysis project Ga0209184, IMG submission 184627) | Methane-oxidizing microbial communities from mesocosms in the Hudson Canyon - EN8C Hudson Canyon (SPAdes) (version 2) | ecosystem: Environmental > Aquatic > Marine > Cold seeps | place... | reverse complement strand
CTTGAGTCGAAGCAGGCCCGTGGACAGATCCAAATCCAAGTGCCGATGGACAACTTGGCGCACACGCGTCACATGTTGGCTGAAAAGATCCTTGAGTTAGTGCAACAGTTCTACGTTGAAGAGCGTCTGATCCAGATCACCAACCCCACCATGCCTGACCCCGCTGCGCCCGACGCACAGGAACAGATGATGGTGAACCAAGTGACCCCTGAAGGGCAGATCGTTAATGACCTGACCTTGGGCGAATACTCGGTCGTAATTTCGACCCAGCCTGCGCGCGACAACTTTGAAGAGAGTCAGTTCTCCGAAGCGCTACAGCTACGACAAGCGGGCGTCATGATCCCGGATTACCGTGTGGTTGAGTACAGTCACCTGGCACAGAAACGTGACATCGCGGAAGAAGTGAAGCAGTTAGCGGGGCTTGCCGCACCGAGCGAAGAAGAGATGCAAATGCAGCAGAAGCAGCAAGAAATGATGATTCGCCAAGCTGAACTTGAACTCGCGAACCTAGAAGCGGATCTCCAGACCAAGCAGAGCCAAGCCATGCTCGCAATGGCGAAGGCGGAAGAGCTGGGCGAAGACGGCAACGTCCATGAACGGGCAATGGAAGAACTCCGTGCCAAGGTACAGATGAAGCGCGAAGAACTCCAAGTGCGCTTACAACTTGCCCAAGTAACCGCGAAGACTCGCCAACAAGATTCAGTGACCCGCACCGCCGTATCGCTTATGCAACACGATGCGAAACAGCAGCAAGCGAAGTCACTCGATAGCAGTAAAACCAAACCAACCCCAAAATAGGTGATTTATGCCCCAAGAATCAAACGCAGCTGTTGATATGAATAGCTATCTGCCCGAAGAAAGTGGTCACCACGACGACGACATTCAAGGCTTGGACTTCGGTAACGATCTAACAGAAGCCGCGGTTGAGGAAGCCGTTGTTGAAGAGACTGTTGTCGAGGAAGCCGTTGTCGAGGAAGCCGTTGTTGAAGAAGAAACAGCGGAATCTGAGGAAGAAACAGCGGAATCTGAGCAAGAAGAGACGCAATCTGAGCAAGAAGAGACGCAATCTGAGCCCGAATCTAAGAAACACATGATTCCCAAACGCCGCCTTGACGACGTGGTCGCTAAACAGCGTAAAGCTGAACAAGAAGCGGCTGAGTTGCGCAAAGAGTTGGCGGAAGCGCGTGCAGCGGCAGAAGCCGTCCCCGACGTAGACATTCGGGCGCTCTCGAAGCAGAAGCAAGAAGCAACACTTGACGGTGATTTGGACAAAGCTGCCGAGATTGAAGAGCAGATGCTCGCGACCTTACGCCAGCCCACACCCGAAGCGATCAACATGGAAGAGCTGGAAGCCCGCGTTGAAGCCAAGATGGAATTAAAGTCAACGCTGACAACCGTGTTTGAGGAATACCCTCAGTTGGACACGGAATCAGACCACTTTGATGAAGACCTGAACTCTGAAGCCCTGGTGTTCCAGAATGCGTATTTAAATCAAGGCTATTCGCCCGCAGAAGCAGTACGCCGTGCGGCGAATGCCGCGATTCGAGTGGTGCGGCCTGAATTACTGGCAGTTGCGGAAGCCCCGCCCGTCGCTAAACCTCGCAAAACAAACGTCAAAGCGAACGTCAAAGCGGCCAATGCCCAGCCTCCAAAAATGGACCAAGGCGAATCCGGCGGCAAGAGCAGTGCTGAGATGGTGGACATCACCAAGTTGACGGATGACGAGTTTGATGCGTTGCCTGAAGCGACTCGCGCACGAATGCGCGGCGATCTCGTTTAAGTGTTGCGAAATAACAGCTGAACTACTATTATTCATCTCAGTGATGGCTCAGACGATACATGAGCTCGATCAGCGCGGAGCGTTATCCGCGTTGTGTTCGCCCACATAAAAAGGCGTGTTACTTCGTCATCCTCACGATACGGGAACCCGAGGCTAGAGCATAAGGCTCAGTCTAATTTGCATTTTATTTTTGTTTATATATAGGTGACTCAAAATGGCTACGACCAATTTTGCGGCACTTACCGACGAACAAAAGACTGCATGGGCCCGTGACCTTTGGCGCGTCGCTCGTAATACGTCTTTTATTAATCAGTTCGCTGGTAAAGGCCATAACGCAATGGTTCAACGTATCGACTCGTTGACCAAATCCGAGAAGGGCGCTCGCGCTGTTCTAACATTAGTTGCAGACTTAGAAGGCGATGGTATCGCTGGTGACGCAACGCTAGAAGGCAATGAAGAAGCCATGAAAGCGTATGACACCGTGATCCAAATCGATCAACTACGTCATGCTAACCGTTTGCAAGGCCGTATGGCTGACCAAAAATCTATCGTTAACTTCCGTGAGCAATCTCGCGACAAGTTAGGTTACTGGATGGGCGACCGTCTTGACCAGATGGCTTTCTTGAGCATGAGCTCATTGCCATACACTTTGAACACCAACGGCTCAACTCGTGCTTCAACCGTGTTGTCCACTTTGGAATTTGCGCCAGCCGCAGCTGTTGCGCCAAGTACCAATCGTTGTGTTCACTTGAAGTCTAGTGGTGTGACTTCTGGTACCGGTTATTCCGCTACTGACGGTTCATTAACTTCGATGACTTACACAGACATCGTGAACTTGAAAGCCCACGCCAAGGATAATTATATCCGCGGTATTAAGGGTGCAGCTGGTGATGAAGTGTATCACTTGTTCGTGACTCCACAGGGCATGGCGCAATTGAAGCTAGATGCTGACTTCATCGCTAACGTACGTCATGCAGGCGTTCGTGGTGATAAGAACAGCTTATTCAAGGGCACTAACTCTGTCATGGTTGACGGCGTGATTATTCACGAATTCCGTCACGTCTTTGACACCCGCGGCGCTGCTGCTGGTTCTAAGATGGGTACGTCAGGTAACGACAACGGCCAACGTGCCTTGTTGTGTGGCGCACAAGCCTTGGGTATGGCTGATCTAGGTACTGCTTATTGGGACGAAGATTACTTCGACTACAACAACCAGCCTGGTATCGCCGTAGGTAAGATCTTCGGTTTCTTGAAGCCGCAGTTCAAAGGCAACCCAGCCAATCCAACTACATTAGAAGACTTCGGTGTGATCACCGTTGACACTGCAATCTAGTTGTGAGGCTCCCCTTCGGGGGAGCCATTATTTTTGAGGATTTGATCCGTATGAAATTAGTATCCCCCACCACACAAATGATTGCAGTCAATGGTATTGCAATCCGTATGGAATCTGGCGTTGAACAAGACGTCCGTGACCTACTCGTTGAGACAGCCATTTCCCAGGGCTGTACAAAAGTTGGCGCACGTATTCGCGCTAAGACCAAGCCTGTCGAAGAGACCCAGCCCGCAGCAACACCAATTGTTGACGCTATTGGCTTGTTGGTCGAAGAAGGCAACCCTAAGAATTTCGGACGCGACGGTACGCCTAAAGTGCGCGCAGTCGAGACCCTACTCGGTTATGACATCAGCGCCGCAGACCGCGACGTTGCATGGGACATTTTTCAAGAGGTTTAACCCATGACGATTGCAGTCTCATCAATTCTGAGCCGAGCTTCGACGCTCCTGTTAGACGAGACCGCGACTCGCTGGCCTCAAGCAGAGCTCCTAAACTGGCTTAACGACGGCATCCTTGAGATGGCGTCCATGAAGCCGATGCTATTTACTGCACGCGCGACGATGCCAATGGCGGTCGGCGTATACCAGACGATTCCATCCGGCAAACGCCACCTCCATCGAGTGATCTCGAATGTTGCTGGCCCTGTGGTTCGTTTGGCGGACCAACAGGCGCTGGATTCACAAGAACCGAACTGGTACGGCAAAAGCGAAAACCCGACGGTGAAGTACATCGTTCTTGAGCAATTGAACAGCAAACACTTCTTATGCTACCCGCCTAATGATGGCAATGGTCAACTGGATGCAGTATTCACCATTGATCCTCCCGTAATGGCTGCTAATGGCTCGTTAGACATTGATTCGACCTACGGCAACCCTTTATTGGCTTTCGTCCTCTACAGGGCATTCCTGAAGGATGCAGACACGTCAGACGACGCCAAAGCCACCATGTATTACGAAACATTCAGTCGTCAGCTGGGCGGCTCAGTAATCGGCGAAGCCCAAGCGAAGGAGCACTAAGATGGCGAAGGTCACATTCGAGAGCATTATCCCTGAGATTCTACCGTCGGTGCCGGAATGCACTGACCTGATTATCATTCGTGCGCTGCGTCGTGCGACGGAAGAGTTCCTAACCAAGTCGATGATTTGGCGAGTGGATCTTGAAGATCACTTCGTCATCAGTGGACTCGCTGACGTCGAGCTGGAGACCCCCAGTTCTGACTTGCGCGTTGTTCAACTGAAGCAGGCGACCATCGGCACACAGGACGTCCCACAGATTGCGGATGATCAGCGACCACCGAACGGCACGCAGACGTTTTGCTCACTCACCGACTTCGGTAAGACGCTTCGACTAACACCCACACCTAAAGCCTCCGTAGCGATTGCACTCCGCGCGGTGCTCAGTACCACATCGAAATCGACGGGGCTTGATGCCGCGGTCGAGAGTGAGATTCACGAACATTTAATTGATGGTGCCTTGGCTCGACTCTACACGATGGCGGGGATGCCGTGGGCCAACAACACCTTAGCCGGTTTCCACGGCTCTGTATTCCAAGCGGCGATCATGGACGCTCGAGGTCGAGCAGAAAACAACAGTGGTCGTGCCGTGCGTAAAATTAGCTACGGGGGCTATTAATGTTCCAATTTAGCTTAGTCACACCGCACGAAGTCCATTCGCGTCATACCTATTACCTGAACGGCATTGCGTCCGCAATTGAGAAGGGTGGCAGTGATCACGGGGCAGGCGAAGTGATGCGCGAGATTTACAACGGCGGCGTGTATTTATACGACGTCACCGGCGAAGACGACGACATGCTACACGGTTTTGTCGTGCTACAAGAACACACAGACCGCTACTCGCGCAAACTTGTACTGCATGTGGACTACGCTTATTTATCCCAACTACGCAGTGGATTAATGCGGTTGTATCAATCGTTCCCACGCTTTGCCGCAGCCAAAGGGTTCGATCAGATCGCATTCAATAGTAACCGCAAGGGCTGGGACAAATACTGCGAACGCACAGGTTTTAACGGGGCCACTCGCATTTTTTATAAGGACTTACATCATGGCTAGTGCAGCGCAGCAACAGCAAACGCAAGAAGAACGCGACCAAATTAAACTTGGGCAAGAGCAGACGGCTCATGCCCGTACGCAATCTACCCCATTGCAGGCGGAATACCGCAAGAAAATGAACCGCGACGACGGGGGTCGTTTATCAGGTATGGCCGCCGCCGACGTGATGCAAGCCGCGGGCACCGACCGCACGGGTCAGCAATTGGCGTCAGGTCAAGGTGGCGGACACAGCGCGTCGGGTTTAGGCGGACAACTGCAACAAGCGACCTCGAATGCGGGTATTGCGGCACTGGATCGTCAAGACGGATTGAAGTCGAATTACAACGCCCTGGGCAATAAGAAAAACATCAATTCAGTCGCCAGTTTAAAGTCATCCGCTGGTGCGGCCTCACATGTTGCTGCCGGAGAAGCGGACGCCGCTGCCACGAGACAAGCCGCGATGATGGACGGCCTAACGGGTGTCGCCGGCGCGTATGGATTAAAAAAATACGATCAAGCAGAGCAGTATGCTAAGCAAAAGAAGTTAGACGGGAAGCTGGGGCGTAACCGCACTCACTCAAGCCCGATGAAGGAAGACAACGTAGTCGGCGATTGGCTGTACGGAAAATTTGGAGGTTAATCATGGCAGAAGAACAACAAGCACAAGACGCGCTCAATGAAGATCGCAAAGCCGCGCATCAGAATTACAAAGATAATTATCAGCAACAGTTGGACGACTACGCCGCCAGCGCACTGAATGATTCAACATTGATTGATCGTGCTGATTTCAACTCTAAGCTGGCCGCTGAATCAGCCAAAGGTATTGCGTCACGCAGCCGCAGTCGAGCCGGTGTTGCATTGTCGGGTCAAGCTGCCAAGCAAGCAAATCGCTTGGGCGGGATTGAAACAACGAAGTTCATGGACCAATCGAAGAACTCAGCGGTGCTGGCGCAAGACGAACGTAACACGCGGACGCTCGCGGATTCGTTGGATTCATACAACACGCTCGAAGAAACAGGCTCCGATGCGCTCCGCAATGCGGCAGGACTTGAAGCCAACCGGATTGCTGGCAATAAGCGCCGAAGCGCTGAAGCCAGTGCGGGGCTTTTCGGCGCAGCGACGAGCCTAGCTTCAGCAATAATACTGGCCTAACAAGGAATAACAACGATGTCGAGTTTAAACGAAGTTTGGAATATGTACATGGGTCTCAAGGACCGTCGGCGCCAGAAGGAGCAGGACGAGTACCGTGCGGGCCAAGACTCAATCGCTAATGCCCAGCGGAAACGCCAACTCGATAATGCTGACCGTACTTATGAGGCGGATCAAGAGCAACGTGGAATCACAAACGCGCATAACAACAGGGTACTAACAAACGACGAGAAGAAAATACAACGTGCGCGGGCCAAACAGCGTTTGAATGCGCTTCAACTTAGTATTGCTGACAAGTTCACCGATGCTAATGGCGAGATAGATTACCGCCGTGCGCTGAACAGTGGCCCAGGGTTCGACACTATAAATGAAATATACAGAACAAACAAAGATATATTAGCAGGGCTTCAGAACAGGAACCCTGATGTTGTAGGGGTACAAGGGCTGGAGTACATTGATTCCACCTCGGGCGACCATACAAGCAAACAACTTGTCATGATGCTGAAGATGAAAGATGGCTCAGTTAAACCGATGTCCAGCACGGGGGGAATGGATGATCAGGTAGTTAGCCTGGGGGCTAAGGACATCATGCAGTTCGCATTAAGCCCTATAGGTGCGGATGACGTTGACCAAGTGATAACGGCCTTGCGAGATAAGGCACTTGCGGCGCAAGGGCATAACTCGGTAGATGAGTATAACAATGATCGAGTCAATAGCCTCACTGACTCGCTCAAGCCCGCTCAAGCAGAGACCACACAAACGAAGACCGTGCAACCAGCTGTAACTACGGAGACCGCACAAACGGAGACCGCGCAACCCGCTGTAACTACGGAGACCACACAACCAGCTGTAACTACGGGGTTGGGAGAGAATACGGTGACGGAACCGCCTGCCGTAGCTAATATTTCACCACAGGTCGGTGGGCGATCAATGCACGAGGATCCATCGCCGCAGGAAATTGCAGCGGGTCGAGTCATCACCCACTTTATTGATAACGTAGATCCAAAAAAATACCCTAACAAATCCCGTCTAGAGAAACTCAACTATGACGGCGCGATAAAGAAAGCGCTCGTCGATACGCTGGGCATAAGCTACGCCGAAGCGTCGCAATATTTAGATGGGTATGAGCAAAGCTCGGGTACTACAAAGACATTCTTTACCGACGATTCTACAGGGGACGGACTCGCTGATCAGGTGCCTTTATCACTCGGGGAAAAAATAGGTGAGGGGGCGAACACCGCGGCTACTTTTATTGGTGGCGCGCTAGACACTGTAGGGAACGCCGGAAGCCGGATGTTCAATACAGGGATAAATAAAACGACGGCGTTAGGGCAGGATATCAGGGCAGGCTATACCGGCACGCCTAGTGCGGCTAACTGGGACGACACGCTTGCTCCTACAGGTGATCAAAAGGACCAAGCTGCCTCGCTAGAGACTAAACAAGATAACTATCACATGCAGCAAGAACGTGCGGATTACTTTAACCAACAGCCGGGGCAAAAGCAAACTAGGCAAGAGCAAGCTGCCGCTGCGGCGGAAATAGCCGAGCAACAAATAAGCAACACTAAACCTACACAAGTGGAGATAGAAGCAGCCAAAAAGCGTGTTAATACGAAGCCAGCTAAACAGCGTAAAATTTCCCCAGGTCTGTTGGCGACACGGGCGGTGGATATGCTCATTCTCAAAGAGGCTGGCCACGACGTTTCAACTAAGGAGATCACACGTTACCAATTAACAGGTCGAGCCAACCCCGTCGAACTACCCACCCTCAAGACTAAAACTGTCAACTTCAACGGCACGGTTTGGGAAGTACGACCTAAACCCGACGGCAGCACTAGCTATCACGCACTGGGTCAGACTGATGCTAGTAAGACCAGCGCGGCTGCTTCCACGAAGGCGGATAGAGCGGCAGTTGAGAAGTATAACGAGAAAGCTTGGAAAGGAATTTACAGCACCGCACTAGGTAAAGGTAGCGTAAATGTAGATGGCACAGGCTCCGACAATGTAGGTAGTTTCATGACGCGTGACGAGTTCGACGACTACATGCAATTCATGCTTACCACCAATAAAAAACAGATAAAAGACCTCTATAAGCTGGAGCTAACGCCAGGGCAACCCCTTGGGGATGACCAAGTACACATGCTGTCCGTCTTAGGGCAACATCTCGCGCAGCAAGTTAACGCTAGTCGCGGGGAGTCAGGCGATAAAGGCACCAATTACATCGGTGACTTTGGACGTCTTGTTAGGGCTGCGGCTCCTGAAACGGGGGTTTACGTTACCAACGGCACAGACGGGTATGAGACTGTGGATGATTGGGTAGCGGGTCACCTAAGCCGTAACCCCAACACCTCCCCCGTGCAAGCAAGAGCAGCGGCGCGCGAGCAACTCGCTAAGAAACAAGAACTCAACGTACAGTAAAAAGGTGGGTAGTTCATGGCATATGATATTGGCGCGGAAATGTGGGAGTTCGATCGGCAAAAGACTGAAGCTGAAGCTCTGGAGATCGAAGAAATTGGAAGACAAATGGCGGCATATAGCCGTGCCCAAGATAACGCTGCGACAGGGGAGTCTGGCTTGCCTTCCGACACAAACGGAGGCTATGTCTATGACGGCGATACTATTTATAAAGATGGTGTTGGTTATCGACTACAGGGCGGAGATACACGCGAGATTAATCGCAAATCAGGCTCGGCACAACCCATGTCCATTGAGGCACAGCGTCGTGCGTATGAACTACTAACCTCCGGTGAATATACGTTACGCAGTTCGGGGGAGAAGGATACGCATGGGCGCCTCTTAGGAAGCGCCGTGGATGCGAACGGTAATACGGTTACGGAAGAGTTACTGCGTGAAGGGCTCTCGACCCCCACTAACTTCAATAAAAACTCAATCAGTAATCACATCGCGTTTGCAGAGTCTATTAAAGCGCACAGCGACGGCACGCTAGCAACTCCCGAAGACGCCGTAAATTACGGTGATGTACAGGTTAACCAGCGCGCGTTTGAGTATGACCCGCGGAATTTTGCGCAGCGGGCAAAGGATAGAGGCTGGGATAAATCCCAGATGAACCTATACCAATTCACTGAGTTAATTGGCGATATGTCCGGCGTGGACGTGATCAAAGAGTGGGGCGAAGAAGGTGTAATACGCAACATGATTGAGGCGGCACGCAGCCCATCGGAAATCGAGTCTTACGAAGATGTGGACACAAGTTCCATTAAATCCATCGGCACCTACGTCATAGAGAAGGCACTTGAAAACGCACCAGGGCTCCTAATTGACCTGGGAGTCAGCGCTGCCGCGATTGCCACAGGTACGGGGATCCCCGCGGGTTTGGCTTTAGCGACGGGGCGATCATTTGTCCATAAGATAGGTTGGAAGGCTGCGGGCAAGGCGGGACTACTGGCATCAATGGGTGCCCAGATGACAGGTGAGTCTCGACATTCGCAGCTTGCTGAAGGCGTCGATAGCCCATTCCTAGCAGTGACGGCGGGTTTATCGAACACCGCACTTGAGTTCAGAGGCTTCAGCTCATTATATAAAGGGCTTATACCAGACACGAAGATTGAGAGTCCGGCGTCACTGGCCCAGCACATCGCGCAACGCGCACTAATCTCAACGGGGGTTGAAGGCACAACCGAATGGTTACAAGACCTCACTAATCAACTGACCATCAAGATGGTCAAACCGGAACATGAGATTGATTGGCATCAATTAACCGAATCCTTCTTCGCGGGCGCCGCGGCAGGCGGCGGTACAGGCACGGTCACTGCGGCAGCAGGCGGCAGTTATCAGCTCATGAACCACATCAGTGGAAACACTCAACTCCGTCGATCAATGGACGGCACGGCACCCGAAGCGCCTAGTCAGATTGAAGCGCAAATACCGTATATCATGGACCCTAAAAGCTCACTCGACGCGGTCTACTCTGCGGATCCCGAGATGGCCGAGCACGTTACGATCCCCGATGGCGTTAGTGCATATAAGCATGAATCTGGCGTTCTATTTACGAGCAATGAAGCCAAAGGTAAAGCCTTTGAGCGTGAGGGTAATAAAGACGCGACTGAAACCCTCGGCTACGCGCAAACAAAAGAAGAAATCATGGCCACGACCAAGGTCGAGGATATACGACTTGTCGTAGCCAGGGATGCTAAAGGCGTGGTTGTAGGCACAGAGGTTACCAATGTTGAAGGCGCCGCGGGCGTACAAAAAACGATGGGCGAGAAGTACGGCCATAAAGCTAAGCTCACGGTAGCCAAGGGAGAAGGGATCCAAGCCGTAATAAGTGAGCGCCAACAACTGTATAACGCGGACATCTCGCTACGGGCAGAGAAACGCAAAGGATTCTCTAATGAAGGCAGTGAACATAAAACTGACGACAAACCTACCGACCTCAACAACCTTGAATCAACGCCATTAGACAAAGCGCGTCAAGCCTCAGATAAACCAGGCACACAGTCAATGCGTGATGCGTCAGGCAAGTTGCGTTCTATCAGCGACCTCATCAAAGGCGCCATTAGCGGTGAGATCAGCGCCGAAGAAATTGCGGCGGAAGCGAAGAAGGCGGGTGTCGAGTCTCGCCCAACAACACGCGACGCGTTCCCACGACAGCGTATAATTAAGGACATCATAAGCAAACAGCGCGACGCACGAAAAGCATCAGATGAAAAAGTATCGTTCGAGCAAATAGAAGCGGAAGCGGCACAGTTACGCAGCGTGTCTAACGATAAGCTCAAACGCATGGCGGAAGAGCGGGGGATCTCCCTTGACGCCCCGCATCCAATCGCAGGCCGAAGCGCGCGAGGTACATCAGGTAAGCACGGCGCAGAACACCGTGTCGCAACAGCGCTTATTAAGAAGCTCAACAACACCAAAGGCGCATTTGTCGGCAACACGTTTGAGGACATCGCGTTCTTATTCGACGATGGCACAGACACGACTCGAGGCGCTAACGAAAAGAATGCTGAATACGCACAGCGGCTACTCCACGCGCTAAAGCTAGAAGCGGGACTGGACCCTACGCAGTCAATCGCCAAGCACCTTGAAGCACTAAGTGACTACGAACTGTCTGAGTTAGCGGAGCAGTTCTTCCTAAGTAAAATAACGCGCAATAAAACTAAAACCATACAGACGACACGCGAAGACGATGTACGTCAGCTTATGGCCGACATTGTGGGGCGCGAGAGCAAACCCGCTGCGAAGCAGGCGCCAGCAGAAGAGACTCCCGCTAGTAAAGCACGTAGCGCAGCTAATCGGCGCCAACAGAACAAACGTAAACTTGGACAGAAAACAAAACGAGCAGTCGCCCATAGTTGGGAGTTACTACACGCCGCAGTACATGAGTTGACAGCAGCGCATCTAAAGACCGACGACAAGGGCAAATATGTCTCGTCTAACCCTGATAGCTCGTACGGCGAAGCCCTGTACTTCGACGTTGCAACGGTACTGGAAGGTATCCACTACGACAACAAAACAGTGCGTGATCAAATCGTTAATCAGCTAACTGAGCTGCTCCGGTTCCACCAACTACACGAGGTTGATAGCCACAGCGCAGAGCGTCGCGGTGTAGATAAGGATACCCCAAAAGATAAAATTGCTGCGAAAAAGACCACGCACGTCGAGAGACTAGAGTCGTACATAGACATGGTGAATAACGGCGAGCGCCCAACACTCCCTGCGCACGGCAAGCGGGATAACAACGCGCGGTTTATTAACATGCTCCAAGTGGCATTCAACACCCGAGTTGAAGATGCGGCTAATAAGGAAGCAGCGCGTAGCGCGAAGATACAGCTCACTCGATTATTAGTAAAGGGGCGGGTCGACCTCACATTAATTGCAGAGTCGCTTAAAGATCAGGTCGGCTTCAACCGGTCCACGTTCGCTGCGGCTTACATTGATCGATTCATGGATACTCACGCGAAGCAAATCAACGCGGCGCTGCACATCATCTCGGGTTCTACGCAAGGCGCACAACAGGCCAGCGCACGCAGATCGCCTGAGCAACTGCTAAAAGAACTGAAAGCGGATATGGCTAACACGCGCCCTGGGGTTAAATCCCGAGCGTCAACCCATTTTCCTAGCATGATGTTGACGACGGGTATGATGTCACGGCACATCGATATGCTCCTTGCGCACAATAACGTGGAAGAGCGTAGTGGGATGACTGTCCCCGACATTATCCGGTCAGCATTTATTCAAGCCAATGGCGACGCACACCAAGTGCTTGGAATGCTTGGCGCGCAGAATATCACGGAACGCGATACGGAAAGTTACTATGCCATCTCTAAACTAGAGTCGACCAGCACTCGGCGGACTATTCTATCAGCCACGGCATCCGGCATCTCACCGGTAGAAGAAACGAAGTCACAAGAACGCGCATCCATTGATCAGTTCTTCCATGCGATGTACCGCGCGACGTTACGCTTTCGTCGAGCGTTCGCTCAGATTAATACGCCCCATATCATTGCACATGAATCAGCCAAGCTGCGCCTCGCCCGCTTTAGGGGTTTGAAACTCGACGGCGCTAAATGGCTTGAAGGCAAGCGTGTCATCACGGTGGATTTTGAGACATTCTTCGACGAGAAAACAGGGTACACGCTTCAAAACCCAGACCTCTCGACAGCAGATTACATCGACCACGCGGACTTTGAAATCCTTGGTTTGGCCGTACAAGAGGGGGACGCGACCCAAAGCCAGTACATTCAAACAGACAAAGAGATTGCAGCAAAAGTAGCTGAATGGAAAGCCGACCCGAACATAGTGCTGGTTATGCACAATGCGAAGTTTGACTCCGCTATTTTCCAGCGTAAGTTCGGGTACATGCCGAACCACATTATCGACACGATGCGGCTCTCACAAGGGATTCGCCCCGAGAAAAACGTGTCGCATAAACTCTCTGCGTTATCTGAGTGGGTGTTCCCCGATAACAAAGAACTACAGAAGATCAAAGATGGCGTGTCGGAGATTAGCGGATTAACCAAAGCGCAGATTGCTGCGGCTGCTACAAAGGCGGCTCAATTTGAAGAGTACGCCAAGCGGGACGTTCAATCGACCCAAGCAATCGCGCTGAAGCTGGCGCCGCTGGTAGCGATGTCTGAGCTAGAACACCAATCCGCAGGCATCATCAATGATGTCACGGGTAAGGTTTCAACATCACAAGGCGAACGACAGCACAGCGGAGAGTTTGGCGACAAGGGTGAGCAAGGTCAACGCGCTGCGGTAGATTATCGTGCGCGCGCAGAAGCGACCAACGGAGCTAACTTACTGGAAGTGCAATTAACGGACGGTAAGGATAACGCCAAGACGGTAATGATTGATGCCGTTGCCGTGGCCCAATACCACGACCAAACGACAATCACTACGCCCGAAGGCGCGCTCGAATCCCTGTTAAGTAACCTAGCGCGTATGGCCGTCGGAAGTCAGCCACGGGCGGGAGAAGAGCTTGCCGCGGGGGAGCAGGGCGACCTCGTACGAATGTATAAACTGCCCGCAGCGATTCCTGACTCATTAGTGATCTACCAAGATGACAATGGCCATTTCTACACCGTTGGCGATGCCCGTAAGCGCCAAGCGTTCCAGAAACGCGAAGCGCAGAAGGCCAACAAAGTACATGGTTTTCTTGAAGGGGTTACAGATAAACTGGACGCCCTACGGTCGAAGCTAAAGCCTGTGATCGAAGCCCTAGAGAGCGACCCTTCTGAAGCAGCAGGCATTGCGCGGGATTACGTGTTTGACCTGATGCATAATGTCCATGAGAACACGCGAACAGCGGTCACCACAGGTGGTCACAATATGCGGACTAGCGTAATGCTATCGCGAGCTGATCGAAAGGTCGATACAAATAGTCGTGAGCAGCCGAGGCTACATATAAGTATCCATGATCGGATACAAGAGCACGTAACCGAAATAAAAAAACTGTCCGTGGAGCGCAAACACCTACTAGCGCAAAGAACGAGTACGGATACAGACAGCTCTAAAGAAGCGATAATTGTGCTCGAGTCAGTAATCAAAGAAAATCAGCGCGCTATCAAGAGGTGGCGGGCAGAAGCAAGCAGGCTAGTTGAGGTAGGCTACATAGAAGACTATGTGCTCCATCACTCCGAAATCGACTCAGACAGTAGCGCCGCTGAACTCACGATGGTTAAAGAGGAACTCGAGGACGCTATACGTCTGGCTGGCGGCACCCAAGTAATTGACGACATCCTTTCGTTTTTTGGGCAGATAAAAGCCGCGCACCACAACAAAATGTTCGTAGACCGCAATACGGGAGACTCCGACAGTAAGGACACGGGCGACAAGTTGATGGATAAAGACGCGGACACAGGCATTGGTGATACTGATGACAGCCTGACCAACGGGCTTCAGCTTATCGCAGACAGTCGATTCAAAGACTCGTATCTACTTGACCCATCGAACGTGCCGGACAAGCATGACGTTGTTGTTGAAGAAGACGGCACGCGTACATCAGTAGAACGTAAAATGAAGGATGATGAGCTCGATACAGACGCCGTCCACTTCGACCAGGCTATGGAAGATGGATGGAACACTACGCATTCCATGAAGCACCCAGAGGCACATACGTTCCCCGCAGTGGCGGACGATGACCCTAGAATAGATGTTCGTCCCGCCGACAAGCAAGGCCAAGGAGACACGGCTCGTCGTACTGGGCCGACGACGCTCTTAGAACGCGTTGAAGGTGAAGGGACCGATCCGTCCTATGGACTGGGTTCTGGCGCGCTCGCGTACCGCGTGTACGGCCCAAGCTGGGTGAACCCACAGCAGCATTTTACAGCGACGGGTAAAACGATCCCACTAAACGAACGCCAGAAAGCGAACAACGCTAAGGGCGCGCGTCAAAAGCTAGTATCCGATTATTTTGGCAGCAGTAAAGTTAAGTCGTTCGGTTCACTGTCACGCCTCCGCTCGGTCATCACTAACATGCTCTCAGCAGTGAACATCAAGCAAAACGTGGCGTTAATGGATGCGTCCACCGCAGTGAAATCGCTGGAGCATCTCCGTGACGCTAACATTATCTCACAAAAGGTATACACCGCGACGAAGCGTCGACTAAAGACCAGCTATGCAAACCAACGCCCCGCGTACATCAACATGGGAGAGTTTGCGATCATCATGCTGCCTGACCTAGTTGGTCAAAATATCGCGGACCATTACATTATGGCTGCGCATGAGATGGGTCATTTAGTCTATGACTTCGCTTGGGGTAACGCGAGCAAAAAGACGCGGGATAATGTGGTTGCTGCGTTTGAAGCAGACCGTCACCTTTACAGTGAGCCTAAGTGGAGCGCAGCATTCAAAGAATGGTACGCAGACCAAGTGGCCTTATCTGTCACACACGGGGCGCTAAATACAGTTAAAGCGAATGTAGACGAGGGCGCAATCACACAAGGTCGCCGCCATCGTGGCGAGCTCTGGAATGTATCGGCTCACTTCTTGCGTATTGTTCGCATCTTGCAGAAACTACATGATTTATGGAAGCGCCTTAACGCAGCAGTACGCTCGCCACTCAATAACACCTTCGCACAGTACATGGATGGGGTGATCCTGAACCAAGCGGTCACTAAAGAGAGTGCCGTCAAGGGTCGTGGTAACGTCTTAAACATGGCGAAGTTCCGCACTAAGAAAATTGGTGTAGACCACCCAACGTGGCTAAAGCTACCGCATCGACTACTGGGCAACGTAGCGAGTAACTTCAAGCGATTAGATAAGAACCTCGCTGCGCTACTGTTTCAGCACGCGTCTGGCACAGGCTCGCGTACCGGTGAGAAATCCTACGAGAACCTCAAGAATGAACTAGAGTCCCGTTACCTGTCGCAGTACCAGAGTGCGATGAAAAAGATTGGCAACCAGAAAAAAGTACGCCAAGCGTTTGATGACCTAATGAACAACAATGCGACCGCGGAGTCTTTGATTCTTCGCAAGATGATCGACAGTATCAACGCCGATTTAACTGCATACATGCCAACGTACACCGTGCGTAACGACATGCTCCCGCAAGCGTTCGACCATTACGTGATCGACGCCAAGCGAAAAGAGTTTGTGGCCTTGCTGCGGAAGCACGATGTGTTTGCGAATATGGGCGATAAAGAACTCAACAGTAAAATTGACTACCTAATGGACGGGCAAGGATTCAACGAACGATCCATCGCCCCAGGCAAACCCGTCGGCGCGCACGCGTTCTCTGATCTAATTCTATCGACCGTACCGCAAGGGGACATTAAGAAGTTCTTAGTCCACGAGCCGGATGCAATCATGGCGCACTATATTAGCTCTGCGGCAAAACGCGCGAGCTGGGAGCACACCTTCGGAGGCTGGGTCATTAAAGATACGACCACTGGCGTGGTACGCCGCTTCGGGGGCAAGTGGGATGAGAGCGCTGGACAGAAACAGTGGAGTCCTAATAAGCGCTGGCATGACGCAATGGAGCGTATCGAAGCGAAGCACGGCAAAAAAGCTGTGGAAGAAGCCCATGTATTGCTTGATGGGGTCTTCGGTCGAACGGGCGCGAATATGCCTAACCGCCTGCGCAAGACGCAGGACAACGTACTAAATGTTGTGAACATGAATATCCTCGCTAACTCCGGTATTGCCTCCATCCCCGAGTTAGGTATGGCGATCGCTAGATCCGCGAACTTACTTAGTCTAAAAGATATGTTCTCTGGCTTAAACCTCCGGGAAGCGCGTCGCCTCGGCATGGACATCGGCTCGGTACTGTCGGACGGTCTAGCACAGATCCAAGGGGCAGGAATCGGCGAAGCGTACCAAGGCAGCTTGACGCATAAGATGGCGAGTAAGTTCTTCATACTCAACGGGCAGCAGGCGGTAACACGCGCATCGCGCACATTGTCGACGGCATTGGGTATGCGATATATCGAAAAAGCGGCTGACTTCAACCAGTTTGAAGAGCTTAACGCGTTCCACATAACGGCGCAGCAAGTTAAGACTTGGCGCGCACTCGGTAAGCCCGCATTCACGGAAGGGCTGAGTCAATCAGAAGCCGCTGCGGTTCGTGCAGTTAACGGGGCAATTATCCAGTTTGTGTCGGAGAGTTCATTCCGCCCCAGCAAGTTCCAGAACACCTCGTGGGGCAACAACCCCTACTTAAAGATAGCGTTCCACTTAAAGCAGTTCTTGTACGCGATTACTGACATCTTAGTCATGGGCTTACTACGCCAGGCTAAACGTCGCTTCTCGGATGCCCGAGGCGAAGGGCTATTGGCGGCAGGCGCCTACTCGATTGTCCCCATCGTTGTTGGCGGTGTAGCGATTGCAGGATTGACGATGGCGGCGATTGAACTACGCGAATTGCTACGCGGGGTCGATAAGACCGAGAATATGGGCGATGAAAAATACGCATGGGAGGTTTTCTCAAAGTCAGGTACGCTTGGCGCCTTCGAGATGGGCTATCGCATAATGAATGCGGAGGACTGGGATGACAAGGCTGGCGCAATAGCTCCGACCTTCGGTTATGGCCAAGGGATCTACCATAGTGCGACAGGGAGCGACTCCAAGATGGAAACGATCCGCCACGTAACCCCGTTCTTCTCGCAGTATCCGAACTGGTGGCCATTTGATTAAATTTACATGGTGAAATAGTAGTTGAACTATTACAATAGACGGGCATGTCAATGCTGAGAATAACCCTTACTTGAGGTCAAAAATGGCGTATTACGACACCATACAATTAGTGAAAGGCGACACGCTGCCTGAACTGAACTTAACATTGCGTGACTCTAACACCGCGGCAACAGGCACAACGCTTGATGCTGATGATGTATCGACGTGGGCTCCCATTGATTTGACGGGTGCCACAGTACGTTTGAAATTCAAACCCCTCGGCTCGACCGAATTGAAATCCACCATTACCATGAGCAAACACGCGCCCCACACGGACGGCAAAGTGTTTATGCAGTGGCCCGAAGGTGTGCTCGACACAGCAGGCACATTCACCGGTGAAGTCGAAGTGACTTACAGTGACGGGGGCGTGCAAACGGTCTTTGACCAACTTAAATTCAAGGTGCGTGGGGACTACTAATGTCCATCCGCCTGGAGGCTTTCTTCCCCGTAGTTCAGCTAAGCGACATCTATGTTGCTGATTCGCCGAGCGCGTCGAAATTAAGGCTTGAGGTTCATGCACCCACTGTACACCTAAGCGAAGTAACCATTGTCGAACGCGCTCGTATCCCGCTGATTGCGTCCTCGATGCTGTTTGCGGGCGTTAGCTTTGAACGCATGGTCATGGCCGACGCGGTACTCCAAAAGATGGTCGCGGCGGGTATTTGGGTGGATGCGGATACTGACAACCGTATTTTGGCTGACATACTTGAAGCGCTTGAAGTCGTGAGCCTCGAGCTCACTAAAACATTAGGGGACGCCGGCATTGCCGAAGACACGTTATATCAACGCGTGACTAAAGGCGTATTGGATACCGTCGACCAAGCGGACGCGTTCCATTTTGATATGACGCAACACGCGAATGACCATGCGACGACTTACGAAACCCTTCAGTTCGACCTAACCCACGTTGAAACCGACGCGGTTGCGGTACACGACGCCCCAGTCTGGGCGCTGACTAAGCAGTTTACCGACAGCGTGAGCACAACGGACGACGTCCTTGTTTCAAAAGTCTTCTTGCTCGAGTTTATCGAAACCCTGTTGACAGACGATGTGACGGGGCTGAGTCGGGAGCTTCGAGACGAAGACGCCACCAATGCAGCAGACCAATCCAATTGGGCCATCACCAAGCGCGCCAACGACACTATCTCGGAAGTCCGCGATGTACACACGTTTGATTTAAGCAAAACCGCAACTGACGCCGCTACTGCGACGGAACAGTTTACGAAGCACATCGCACGACCTGTGGTGGATAGCTTCAGCTACCAAGACAGCAGCGCATTTGTACTTGCTAGCGCCAAAACAGACACGACCACAACGCAAGATACAACAGCGTGGACGTTGCAGCGAGATCTTGCAGACACCGCAGTGAGTAGCGACGCGGTAACAACGCAAACGAATTTTAATCGCACCGCCACGGAGATGCTGGCGACGAGCGACGCATTCAGTACGGCTATTAGCCAGGCGAAAACCGACGGCGTTACGTCTACGGACGCTTGGCACGTAGATCTTAACGCGAACAAATCAGACAGTGCGAGCACGCAGGACAGCTCGCACTTCACACTATTCTGGAATTTCACTGACACAGTCGCCTTAACGGAAACTATTCGTGTCGATGAACCCCAGTATTTCGGCGAAGGTCTTGGTACGCAAGACAACGCCATTATTACGCACATTCGCGGCGGCAGCGCCATTTTGAACAGTGCAACACTTAACCAAAGCACTTTAGGCTAGGAGCATCACAATGCTAAACGATTCGATCAAAGTAAAAGGGGCGCTCTCTATCTCGAAGAATGGCGTCGTAGTTCAAGAAGTCAACAACCTCGTGGTTGACGCGGGTAAAACACTTATTGCAGCGCGCCTATCTGGCAGTGGCAGTGTCTTGTCGCACATGGCCGTGGGCAGTGGCTCAACCGCCGCCGCCGCAGGCAACACCGCATTAGGCACTGAAATAGACCGCAATGCGCTAACAGTGAGTGGCGGTTCAGCTTCTGGCGCGACCGTAACCTACGAATGCACATGGGCCGCAGGCGATGGCACCGGCGCGATCACCGAAGCGGGGCTATTTACCGCAAGTTCGGGCGGCACGATGCTGGCGCGCGTGGGTTTCCCCGTTGTGAACAAGGGCGCAGACGATATAATTTCGATCGCTTGGGAAGTTTCCATTCTGTAAGTAAGGAACGGCCATGATTAAGTTTTCCAACAACGCGGCGACTACCCTCTCTTCAGGGATTAGCGGCAGCGCAACGAGCATTGCAGTCGTCGATGCCTCTGAATTCCCAACGCTTGGCGCTGGGGATGAGCTGCGCATTACCTTATCGGATGCCGCAAATACGATCTGGGAGATCGTAACGTGTACCGCCATTGTTGGAAATACGTTGACCGTCGTTCGGGGGCAGGAAAGCACTGCGATTCAGTCGTGGTCGTCTGGCGAAAATGTCTCACTGCGCGTGACGGCGGATGCCTTGAACCAAATCCAAATCGACATCGAGGCGATCGATGGTTTGCCGTCGCAAACGGGTCAAAATGGAAAAGTGCTGACCACTGATGGAGCCAGCGCCAGTTGGGATGATGTGGATGCACCGGTCGTAAATCTCAGTTCGTTTGAATATACGGCAACGGCGAATCAGACCGCGTTCAGTGGGTCTGACTTAGATGGAAATACCCTGACCTACACGGTGGGAAATACCCGCGTCTATGTCAACGGCATCCAGTTGTCTACGTCAGACTACACAGCGAGCACCGGCACAACGGTCGTTCTGAACTCAGGTGCGTCAGTTGGTGATGAGCTTGTGGTTGTGGTCTTTGAGTCGTTTGTTGTTGCTGATCACTACACCAAGTCGGAGGTCGATTCGTTGGTCGGTTCGGGGGGTGGCAGTTCATCAGTGCCCTTCTACAAAGCCGACGGCACCCAAGACAACATCGGATTAAGTTCAGGTGAGCTACCGTTCTACAAAGCCGACGGCACCCAAGACAACATAGGAGTCATATAGCATGGCGAATAAGACGCCCTTAAAGGCTAAATACACAGGTTCAGACACGACAGCATTAGCTGAGTTTGAATCAGGGGACACACTCGATTCAGCATTGCTGGATACAGGCACCAGTGCGAATCAAATCGTCAAGCTAGACGGCGCGGCGAAACTGCCAGCGGTGGATGGTTCGGCGCTCACAAATCTACCTAGTGGCGGCGGTGGTGGTGGTGGCTGGTCGCTCGTTTCGACAGACAATCTTTCGGGCAACGTAGGCTCAGTCGTCATTTCAGGCGACTATTCTGCATATTCTCAACTAAAAATCGTGATTACGAACCTCTACGGGTGGGGTCAAAATGACACTCGCCTTAAATTGAGCGATGACGATGGCGCTACCTACTGTTCGTGGGATCAATACTCAGCAATTGTATGGAACGAAAATGGAATCAAAGGCAGCGCGATTGGTTGGGGCCAAGCGTATGCTTTGGTTTTAGACACAACCTTCAAAATCTCTGGCGCGTCTGCGAACAAAGCTATTATGACCATTGACATTTACCTCGACGGTAATGAGATTTGCTATCAAGGACGCGCTGACGGAAATGACACAGGGGGCGATCATGCGTTCTGTATCAGCAAAGGCACAGGCGGCAACATCACCAGCGTCAACTACATCAAATTTGACCGTGCTGACTGGACTTCTGGCCAAATCAGACTTTACGGTTTCACTGCGTAGGAGCAAGAAAATGAGTACAGGCATGTTTAATTTAGTAAATGGCGAACGCATTGAGCTAACAGAAGAAGAAAACAACCAGCGACTTGCCGACGGTGCAGCCGCACAGGCAGAGCAAGATGCTAGAGCGTGGCTCGACGGACGTTTATCAGAATATGGCAGTTGGAGTGATCAACTGGATGAAATGTTCCATGACTTCGATGGTTGGAAAGAGCGAATTGAAGCGATCAAAATTAAGTATCCTAAAGGGGAATAACAATGGCCAGAGGTGATTCAGGCTGGAAATCCAAAGCCCGGCAGTTTGCTGAGTTGATGGGCAATGATGGTGACATTCGCAATACCAAAGTTGACTCCAGCGTGGTCACAGGAGCCACCGGGCCACAGGGCGTTGCAGGCAGCATGGGTTTGACAGGGCCAGCTGGAAATGACGGAAGTGCGGGAGCCACGGGACCGCAGGGACCGGCTGGATCTCCTGATACGTCGGCTCAAGTATTGTCTAAGATTAAGGCAGTGGATGGCAGTGGCTCGAATTTGGATGCGGATTTGTTGGACGGACAACAAGGGTCTTATTATACGGGGTACACTGATACAGCAGTATCAAACCTCGTTGACTCATCTCCAGCAGCCCTCAACACTCTCAATGAGTTAGCAGCGGCAATGGGCGATGATGCCAACCACGTTACCACGATGACCAACCTGATAAGCGCGAAGATGGACAAAGACGGCGCAACGATGACAGGTAATCTGTCGTTAGGCGACAACCTCAAAGCGAAGTTTGGTAACTCGGATGATCTTCAAATCTACCATGATGGTAATAGTGTTATCAAAGAAGCTGGCACAGGTGTATTAGAAGTCCAGACAAATGGCTCAGAGATTCAGCTTACGGGTAACGCTGGTACTGACTATATGTTACGAGCTATAAGTAACGGCGCGATAAAGCTATACCACGACAATTCCCAAAAACTAGCCACCACAAGTTCTGGTGTTGACGTAACGGGCAACATAGACTTAGCAGATAACGGTAAGTTGTTGTTAGGTAATGGTGATGATCTACAGATTTATCATGATGGGTCTGGTAGCTATATTAAAGATGTTGGGACAGGTAATCTTAAATTATTTGCCCAAGACTTATACGCATACAACTCTGCTGGTAGTCAAGTCACCTTCTCTGCCGTAGATGGCGGTGCTGTTTCTGCCTATTACAACGGTTCTAAGAAACTAGCCACCACAAGTTCTGGTGTTGACGTAACGGGCAACGTAGATCTAGCAGATAACGGCAAGTTGTTGTTAGGTAATAGTGATGACCTACAGATTTATCATGATGGTAGTAATAGCTATATCAAGGAAAGTGGTTCAGGGAATATAAAAATACTCGGTGAGAATGTTCAGTTTATGAACAAAGATGGTAACTCAAACCGTCTATACATCGATAATGCAAACGGTGTTACTTTATACCATCAAGGTAGCACCAAACTAGCCACCACTTCCACAGGCGTAGACGTAACGGGTACGGTTACTGCTGATGGTTTGACTTTAGGTGATGGGCAATATCTCCTTGCGGGTAACGCGTCTGATTTAAAGATAGGACATGATGGCACTGATTCTATTATCAGAAGTCAGGGCGCACCTTTAAATATTGACGCTAATGGTACGACTTTTCGAGGGTACTCCCCGTATACCAAGCATCTTAATATTGCTTCCAACGGAGACATCTCATTCTACGAGGACACAGGCACAACGCCTAAGTTCTTCTGGGATGCTAGTGCTGAATCTCTGGGCATTGGTACGAGTTCGCCATCTTACCCATTGCATATTGCAGGTGAAGCTGGCATTGAGCTATATAACAGCACAGGCGGTGGTGGGGTTCTTAACTTACGCCCATCTCTAGGTGATGCCAACAAGTACAACATGAGTATCAGCTCATACGACCACTCAGGCAATGGCGCGGGGCCAGCCGATGGTATCAGTATTAATGCCTATGATGGTGTAAGTATCGCCACAGGCTCTAGCACTACCAGACAGGAACGCCTCCGCATAGACTCCAGCGGTAACGTGGGTATAGGCAGCTCGTCACCTAGCTCTCAGCTTCATTTATCTAAAGCGGGTGGCACTACTATCAAGTTGGGCACATCCAATAACACCTCTGAAATTGAGGCGCGAGAAGTTGGCGGTGGTCAAGCATTAGTATTAAGTGCTTCAAATAGTAGTGATGATGTAGTTATATCTGATAGCGGTAACGTGGGTATTGGTTGTTCGCCTCAAGCTACTTTAGACGTTAGTAGTGGCTCCGGCAGTGATACTGTTCCTGTCTTAAAATTAGGCTCTAACGCTACTCACGGTCATACGTTTTACGATTCAAGTTCCAGTGGCGATTTAATAATTAAACGCATGGTTTCTGGAGCTGAAAATGAAACTATGAGACTTTCAAGGGCGTCAGGCAACGTGCTGGTGGGCAAGACTACTACAGCCATTGGCACACAGGGCATCCGCTTAGACGGCTCAAACGGTAAGATAGAAGCCACACGTAGCGGTAATGTTGTGACGACGTTCAACCGCACAGGCAGTGATGGCACAATCTCCGAATATATGAAGGATGGTAGCAGCGTAGGTAGTATCAGTGTATTAGGAACCAATAATTTAACTATAAGCGGGACTCAGACAAACCACTGTGGTATTTCCTTTGCAACAAACGCGATACTCCCTGCAACACAAGGGGCCACAAATAATGGTGTTGTGGACTTCGGCGCTTCCTCAGAGAAATACAAAGACGGCCATTTCTCAGGCACAGTGAATGCAAACACATTCTCTGGTGATGGCAGTGGCTTAACCAACCTTCCTGCACCTCCTGCCGCAGGCATGACACTGGTGTCTAGTGGCTCCTATTACGTTAACAGTTGGTCGCAGCATTCGCTGAGTGGCACTAATCAGGTAGGTATTCTAATTACTAGGGGTTCGTCATCCAGTAGGCATTACAAAATAGGTAATGTAAACAATGCAAGTTACATGGGTACTGCTGGAGGAAGCACCAACGGCTCTGAGAAAATGTGGCTCTCGCATTCTACAAGTAGTAGCTACCTCTCATATTGGAACGGTGATAAATCGTGGGTTTACTGGTGGTTCTATGCTTAATAACAAACAAGGAGACTTAGCATAATGTTTATAAAATTAGATGAAGATGACTACATCTCCCAGACTCTCTTCATGGCTGACGGGAATTATCCCGAAGACTTCTTTGAAGCGGGTGAGTTACCTGAACCAATAGAAGAGTATAAGTACATTGATGGCGTGTTTATCCACGCTCCCCGTGACTTAGACCCTCCAACACAAGAAGAGACTAACGGACTTAATAGGGAATATCTCGCTGACACTGATTGGTACTTATTGCGTAAGTTTGAGACAGGTGTAGCAGTACCACAGGACGTTCTAATTAAACGTCAAGCGGCGCGAGAGGCTATTCAAAATGACTAATGCAGCAATCGAAGTACCCGAAGTAGAAGTAGCTCCTGACCACCATGTCACATGGGAAATCACCGAAACACAAGAAGCTTGTGTCAGTGTGACCTTCACCTGTGCAACGACTGAGATCACCCATGAACGAAGCGTGAATACGTTTGGCTTAGACGATGATGGCATTCAAGTACGATTGGGCGAAGTAGCCCGTGGCGTTCACAACAAAATCTGTGTTGGTGCGATCACCGCCCCATCAGATGAACCCGAAGTAGAAACCCCAACCCCCGAAGAGGCTTAACCCATGAGCGAAAATAACGTAGTAATGATCAACGACAGCAAGTATGTATTTGACGACATGTCAGAGAAAGCACAGGTGTCGTATCAGCAGCTTTTATCGCTGCGTAATCAGATGGCTGACTTATCCATGCGCCAACAGCAGATCGCCGCAGCGCAGTCTGTGTTTGAGAAAGCGCTTGAAGAAGAGTTGGCGGAACAGCCAGCTGAAGCTGAGTTAGCCGCAGAAGGCTAAGGAGTGACGTATGAATCCCATCCTGACATTCATTGGCAATATCCTGACAGGCGGCGGGGTGGTCACCGAAGTGGTGAAGACCGGCGCGGCGTTTGTTAAGGGTAAGATCGAAACCAAGCGCGTGGCAGTTGAGGCGGATAACCGTATTCGTCAAGAGTTACTGCGGCAAGGCGGTAGTTGGGATGAGATTCATGCGCAAAACAGCGGTAATAGCTGGAAAGACGAATTTTGGACCCTTATTTTCGCTATCCCGCTGGTGATGTGCTTTATCCCGTCCCTGGTGCCTTATGTTGTAGAGGGTTTTGCGGCCCTGGATGGCATGCCCGAATGGTACCGGTACGCGCTGGGCACATTAGTTGCCGCCAGTGTTGGATTTCGCAAGCTAACTGACGTCATGGGCAAGCGAAAAAGTTAACTTTATTATAAAATAGCAGTTCAACTACTACAAGGACGCACTAATGAGCGAACTGGAATCACGCGTCGTGAAACTGGAAGCAACGCAGGAATATCACGAACGTGAGATTAATGCGCTTAAATCCACGGGAGCTCAGATGCAAACGGCATTGAACGACATTAAAGACATTTTAAAACAAGTGAAGTGGGTCGCGGTGGGCGCCCTATTAGTTATTATTTTTAGTGAAAAAGGCGTCGGTTCCGGCGTCTGGAAGTTACTGCTTTAGGGGTTCACATGAACTACTTCACACCAAGCGAGTTGCGCTGCCAACATACAGGTGATGACGGGATTGAAGATGGATTCCTCGTCAAGCTCAACACAATCCGCCATGAATGCGGATTTGCGTTTATTGTGACGTCGGGTTATCGCGCACCTGAACATCCCATCGAAGCTAAAAAAGCGAGCCCTGGGGCGCACGCCACAGGACGGGCCGTGGACATCGGTGTTCGTGGTGACCGTGCACTAAAGCTGATCGAAGTCGCGCTCAAACATGGCATGACCGGTATTGGGGTGAAACAAAAAGGGGACTCACGGTTTATCCACCTTGACGACCTTGATGGCGACGACCGATTTCCTCGCCCGACAATTTGGAGTTATTAGATGCCAGGCTTTATTCTTGCAGACTTTGGTGGCATGTCTACGGCATTGTCCCCTAAAACACTCAAAGCGAACATCGCGACGTACGCGAAGAACTGTGAAGTGGGGGATGGGCGGCTAAAACCACTTAAATCCACTGCCGCTGTCACGCCTAATCCGTTGGTTACAGCGCCGCAGTCGATCTACGAATACAGTTCAGGCGTCTGGTTCGAGTTCGCTACCGATGTCAATGTTGCGCGCGTACCGAACGCATTCGACACCACAAACAAAGTGGTCTTTACCGGTGACAGCTACCCCCGTATTACGCGTAATGACATTGCGCTCGGCACCGCACCTTTACCCGTCGGATCGTACCGATTGGGTTTGCCTGCGCCAACAATCGCACTCACCGCAACGACCACGGGCACGGCGGTCGCTGACTCACTCGATGATTACCGCAGTTATATATACACTTGGGTTGATGCGTGGGGCGCGGAATCCACAATCAGCCCAGTGTCGACGACTATTAATGTCCGTGAGGGTCAAAGCGCCGACCTGACACTCCCTATTGCCCCGACGGGCAATTACAACTTCGCGACGGGGGCATTTAAGCGCATCTACCGCAGCAACGCTGGCAGTAGCGCCACCGCATTCCAGTTTGTAGCGGACATCCCCATAAACCAAACGACCTACAACGACGCCGTTGAGGACGCAGGCTTAGGTGAAATTATTCCGACGGTTAACTGGCTACGTCCGCCTGACGACGACACTGCGGATTTCCCAACGGGTCAAATGATCGGAGCGACAACGCTACCGAGTGGCACCATTGTTGGATTCTCAGGCAAGTCCCTGGTCTATTCCGAAGCCTATGTTCCCTACGCGTTCCCATTGAACTATCGCTACCACATTAAAGATGACATTGTGGGCATCTCCCCGAACTCGCAGGGATTGGTGATTGCCACCACAGGGAAACCGCACCTTGCCGTGGGCCATGACCCGTCAAGTGTGTCAATCATCGAACTAGACGAATTCCAAGCCTGTGTAAGTAAACGCTCTGTCGTCGACATGGGCGAGTCCACCATTTATGCCAGCCCTGACGGTCTGGTGTTAGTGCAGGGCAATCAGTTACAAGTGGTGACCAAAGCCATCTTCACCCGTGAACAATGGCAGGCCATTAACCCGTCACAGATTCACGCTTACCGCTACGAAGGTAAGTACGTGGGCTTTACCGACACGCAAGGGTTTGTATTCGACCCCGCCAGCACTGAACAAGCGTGGGTATTTACCGACGTTGATGCAACGTGTGGGCATTACTCGCCGCAAGAAGACGCCTTATACGTCGCTAACGGCAGTCAGTTACAGAAATGGGCCACAGGCAGTGAGCTCACCTATAACTGGAAATCGAAGACATTTGAATCCCCTAAACCCATGAACTTAGGCGCGATCAGCGTGGCGTGCGACGGTGCAGTGACCGTAAAGATCTACGGCGACGACGTCCTTCGCGCAACAGTGTCTTGCACTAATGATACGTTGGCTCGTCTTCCCGCCGGTTACATTGCGACCGAATGGCGGGTTGAACTTGAAGGCACGGCACACGTTGATTACGTGAAACTCGCCACCTCAGTAAAGGAGCTTGCTTCCGTTGGCTAAAGAGACAAAGTTACCCGCTATTCCGCACAGCCAAGACCCTGCGGTTAAAGCCCTTAAAGAAGCCCTCGAAGTTCGCCTTGGACGACGCGGGGATAAGCTCGATCGCGCGATCACTATCCGTGACTTGTATGAGAACGGTGTTATTAACCTACGCGGTATGCCGACCCTCACTGTAGGCGGCGGAAACTTCATACAACCCGCACCTATTTGGGACGACACTAGCCAACCGCCAGCGCCGACTAATGTGAGTGCGAACGGCGCGTTTGTGGGAATTGTAGTCGCATGGGATCGCCCAAACCGACGCGACCTAACCGCTGAGATTTACCGTAATACCGTCGATGACAGAGCAACATCGGTGCTTACGGGCACCTCCGCAGGGCATATATATTCTGATCTAGTCGGGCACGGCCAGACGTATTATTACTGGGTTCGGTATGTCTCGGAAGCGGGCGTAACTGGTCCCTACAATGGGACAGCGGGGACAGTAGGCGTCACTAATATCGCTATCTCGGACATAGTAGATGACCTTAGCGACGCCATTGGGCAGACACACCTGTCGACGGCGCTGTCCACTGAAATTGATGCCATCGCAATTAACGGCAACAGCATTACCGCCGAGGTCTCTGACCGTATCGCGGCTATTTCCGGAGAAGCTGCTGCGAGAATAAATGCGATTAGCGCGCTAGCAGCGAGCGTGGCGGATATCACAGGCGCAGAGGCATACGACAGCACGGCAACTTATGCAACCAACGATCTCGTGACGTACAGCAGTAAACTCTACAAAGCGACGCAAAGCAGTTCAGGAAATGTGCCGACGAACACAACGTATTGGACCTTGGTAGGCAACTACAGCTCCATCGGCTCAGTGGTTGTAGCGAACGCAAGCGCCGTAAGTGATTTGGACACGCGGGTTACTGCGGCTGAAGGCGTTAACACTTCGCAAGCGACTTCAATCACATCTCTGAACAGCAGCGTCACTAACACCAACACCAACGTGGCGACCAATACGTCTGCAATTTCTGGCCTAGACACGCGTGTTACGTCGGCGGAAGGGAGTATCACTTCACAATCCTCGGACATCACGGCGTTGGAAACCAATCTTACGGCTACCGATGTTGACGTTGCCGCGAACGCTTCGGGATTATCAAGTCTCGCTACTACAGTCACAACTCAGGGCGCCAATATTTCGACTAACGCGAGTGACATCACGGCGTTGGAAACCAATCTTACGGCTACCGATGTTGACGTTGCCGCGAACGCTTCGGGATTATCAAGTCTCGCTACTACAGTCACAACTCAGGGCGCCAATATTTCGACTAACGCGAGTG
>Ga0209184_1000732_pt1 | contig 29791 bp, 27 predicted proteins | sample EN8Hudsemesocosm_2_FD_184627 | JGI IMG/M metagenome (GOLD analysis project Ga0209184, IMG submission 184627) | Methane-oxidizing microbial communities from mesocosms in the Hudson Canyon - EN8C Hudson Canyon (SPAdes) (version 2) | ecosystem: Environmental > Aquatic > Marine > Cold seeps | place... | reverse complement strand
AATGGCGGTGGAGGAGAGATTCGAACTCTCGAAACGTTGCCGTTTACACGCTTTCCAGGCGAGCTCCTTCAGCCACTCGGACACTCCACCGCTACTTCAGCGACCTGTAGACAGATTGCTAATGGCGGCCACTCTAAACTAGCATAAAGCTTATTGCAAGCTCCTTTTAGGTACATAGAAGAGTGGCTTATATTTGTGAAAGAATCATTTTGCGCGGTAAATAATTCCAGGCCGACATTGAACCATCTCATACTTATCAGACAAGCCATTTAAAGACTCTGACGCCCCTAGAATGAGGTAGCTTCCGGGATTCAGATACTGATGAAATTTAAGCAAAATCTCTCGTTTCAAATCAGGTGAAAAATAGATCAAAACATTTCGACAAAAAATAACGTCAAACTTGGTTCCTATCCTCGAAAAACTTTCCATCAAGTTTAAAATTTTGAAATCAATAGCGGATCTGTATTGCGACCTTATTTCCCAGCTTTTATCACAATTTGTTTGAAAGCAACGCTTTAATCTAGCTTCAGACATTCCACGCCCTAGCGCTAACATTTCATAGACACCTGATTTAGCAGTATCTAGAACTGAAGAAGATATATCTGTCGCTACTATCCTAACCCCGCCCTTTAATTTACCAGGATTAATTTCTTTATATTCTTCTGCAGTAATGGCAATCGAATAAGGTTCTTGCCCCGTAGAGCACGCTGCTGACCATATCTTTAATGGAGATACACCAAGTTTTTTACTAAATTCGGGAAACAGTATATCGTTAAGTATTCTAAAGGGATGACTATCTCTAAACCAGAGCGTTTCGTTTGTTGTCATCGCATCAACAACCTCCTCTCGAAGCGCCGATGATGAAGTCAATTTCAATTTGGTTAGAAGCTCACCCAGTCCAGATACACTATGCTTTGCAATAACAGGCTTAAGCCGACTGTTTACTAGATATGCTTTATTATCACCCAGCAAAATCCCACAAGCCTCTTCAAGAAACTTACGAAATGCATCATACTCATTTTTATTACTTGTAGTTTGCATTCAATTATAGAGCCTTAAATTCGGTTTTAAGCATTATCTGACAATTTATCAATAATCTCCATTACCTTTTCTGAGAGTTCATCAGGGCTAAATTTAGCCATAAAATCATCAGCACCGACCTTTTCAACCATTGCCTGGTTAAATACACCACTTAAGGATGTATGCAGCATAATATATAAGCCTGCAAGACGCGGATCATCCTTACAACTTGTTGTTAGTGTATAACCATCCATTTCTGGCATCTCTACATCTGAGATCATTAGGGCAAGTTCATCATTTATATTTTTCCCTTCATCCGCCATTGTTCTCAGGTAATCATACGCCTGCTTACCATCATTTTTAGTAATAACTGTAATACCTATCGTTTCAAGACACCTTTGAATTTGCTTTCGTGCAACTACCGAGTCGTCAACAACAAGCACTACATGATTTGAAATTGCATTACGTTCACTCACTTCTTCTACAAACTTTTCATTGACTGTTTCAGAAACAGGCGCAACTTCAGAGAGTATTTTTTCTACATCAATTATTTCTACAAGCCTATTTTCTAAACGAGTGACCGCTGTTAAGTAGTTATCATTACCAGCACCTTTTGGTGGCGGATGTATCTCTTCCCAGTTTAAATTAACAATTCGTTCAACCTGCTTTACCAAAAAGCCCTGCGTTTTACGGTTATACTCTGTAATAATGACAAAACAAGCATCCAAATCTTCTTCCGGCATTCCGGGCTGCCCAATTGACATCCCCATATCCATAATTGGAATAGTTTCACCACGTATATGCGCAACACCACGAACAACTGGGTGACGCTTCGGCATTAATGTTAATTTAGGACACTGCAACACTTCCTTTACCTTAAAAACATTGATGCCATATATCTGCGGCCCTCTTAGCCTAAACAGCAAAAGCTCCAGTCTATTCTGACCAACAAGCTGCGTTCGCATGTTGACACTATCCAGAATACCGGCCATAAAAACTTCCTCTAAGATATATAATATCGGTACAAACTTTGCTTAACCCTTAGCAGACACACCTAAAAGTTTAAAAATACCGATAAATAATGATTTGATGCTAATTTTTTGACACTTAATTGAAAAAGTGCCAAATAAAACAACACTGAATATCAAAAGCATAGGACAAAAAATGAAAAATAGTAGGCAAATATTAAGCGTTCTCATTCTTTTTTTTGCTAGCCACAGTTTTTCTTCCCCTACAAATAATGACCTACAAACGGAAGTAATAAAATTCTTAGATGTTTATACCGCCGAAATAGCGGATAAAGGTTACCGTTCAGAATATCAAATAGGCAAAATTGATCCTCGCTTAGCACTTCGAACATGCTCAAGCGCACTTAAACTATCTTTTAACCGTAAACCCATTGAGCAAAGCAAACTTACAATCCTAGCGCAATGCACCGATACCAGACCGTGGAAACTATATATCAGCATTCAATACGATATTTTCGGCCGTGTTGTCACTGCGGCAGAAACCATTCCTAGAGGCACAATAATCACCGGCTCAATGCTAGATGAAAAAGAGCAAATTATTAATGAGGGTCGACATAATAGCTTTTCGAGCACAAAAAAAGTTATTGGAATGATTGCTAAGCGCACAATTAGAAACAGTATGGTAATATCAGTAAACCAGCTAAAAGTGCCAAGCTTGGTCAAGCGCGGTGACAATGTAATCATCACAGCAGCAAACAGCGCCATATCAGTTAGCATGAATGGTACCGCGCTAATGGACGGAATGCTCGGGCAGCAAATTTCTATTCGGAACGCTCAATCCAAGCGAACGATAAAAGGCCGAGTAACAGATAGAGGCCATGTTTTAGTAGCACTTTAAATTACCGAATATTTTTTTAATAAATAAACTAAAGTTTTCTTACAAGCCGCCGTTAACAAAGCATAAGCTATTTAAAGGATGATGCAGATGAGCATTGATATTAACCAAATTAACTCAAATCGACCCGAAGGGCCAATAAGGCACGATACCGGCAAGATTACGACACCCTCTGCGCAGAGCGCTGAAAGCCAGTCAACCAATACACCCTCACAGGGCACTAGGGATAGCGTAAGCTTAAGTAGCACTGCACAAAACCTTGCTAAAATCGAAACCGAACTTAAGTCTCTACCAGACGTCGATCAAAGTAAAGTTGATGCAATCAAAGCACAAATTGAAAGTGGCGACTATCAAATTAACTCGCAGAATCTGGCACAAAAAATGCTTAATATAGAAGTATAATGCTCACACCTGAGCACTCTACTTTTGTACGAGGCAAGCCATGTCACAATTTATCGAACAACTCAAACAATTACTCAAGCAAGATATAGTAGAACTAAGCAATCTATACAAACTCCTCGATACTGAAAAAGAAACACTCAAAACCCGCAACAGCCAAAAAATCCAAGCGATAGCAAACTCAAAGCAACAAATCATTCAAAGCCTTGAAACCCGCGCAAAACTAAAAGCAAAACTTATAGCCAAGTCGGGCTTAGGCATTCGACCTGGCGAGGTCGAAACGACACTAAAAACCCTAAACGATGAAGAGCTGATTAATTTATGGCAGTCTTCTCGTGAAAAGCTTAGCGCATGCAAAGACAAAAACCACATTAATGGTAGCATTATCACTCGGACACTGAGCCGCACAAACAAACTCATGAGCATTGTCAGAGGACAAAACAACTCTCAAAAACTGTATGGACAACAAGGGAAAGAAAGGAGCTACTCCGGCAGTCAAATTATCGGCCAAGCATAGTTTTGCCTAGCTACAGATGAAATATATTAAAGACTCATAAGTAATAAGTTTGTGAGTTTTTAATCCTCTTTGATATTTTTTACACCACTTAAACCGCAAAACAACGTATCACCCCCACCTCTGATAGCACTTACTTCGATTGTAATCCCCACGACACAGGCCTTAAAAAATAATGTTAATATTTAACAATTCCAACTTGACTTTGAACACCAAAACCCGTTCTTTCACATATGTAAATATATAGAAAAGAAACTTCACAAAACACCATATAGTGTTATACTTTTCGAAAATGCACCAACATGTAGTATCAAGCAAGCTTTAGTTAACGTATTAAAGCTTGCCTAATGTAGGTAAAAGTAGATAAGGACCTGCCTTCTTCACCAAAGAAAGGCGTACACCGCAAAGAAGGCTTTATAGCACATAAGCAAATGCTAAAGCCTCCTAAAGCGCTAGGTATATGAAATACCACCACAGCATTTAGAGTTTGAAAAAATTATAGGTAATCTTTAACATTCTGCATATTCATTTTATGCACAATTACCTATCGACACTATTCGTCTTCTATCCATAAGAAAGATAGAACTAAATAAAACGGACCAAAGGCTGCTCCCATGAATGCTAAAGTTGAACAATTAATTTCACCACCACCAATGCAAGACGCCTCTTTCGATATTTGGCAAACAAAGTATCAACTTAAAACCAAAACGGGTGCAGCAGTAGATAAAGACATAGACAGCACTTATGATCGCGCAGCTAAAGCGCTTTCATCGGTTGAAGAAGACGGCAAACGAGAGCAGTATTATAAAGAGTTTAAGTGGGCGCTAGAGAATGGCGCCATTCCTGCTGGACGTATTTTATCTAATGCCGGTGCGTCTGAACACAAACCTGCAACATCCACTATTAATTGTACTGTATCGGGTACCGTCTACGACTCAATGGACGATATTCTTCTTAAAAACCATGAAGCGGGTTTAACACTGAAAGCTGGTTGCGGCATAGGCTATGAATTCTCTACATTAAGACCTAAAGGCGCTTATGTAGCAGGAGCGGGTGCGACCACATCAGGCCCATTATCCTTTATGGATATCTTTGACAAAATGTGTTTTACCGTTTCATCAGCTGGTGGTCGTCGTGGCGCTCAAATGGCCACCTTTGATGTACACCACCCGGATGTTCTAGATTTTGTTCGCGCAAAACGAGAAGATGCACGTTTAAGGCAATTTAACTTATCATTACTGATTACCGAAGACTTTATTAATGCAGTTAAGAACGATGATGACTGGAAACTTTCATTTCCAGTTGGCGCTGAAGAAATAGCCGAAGACAAACTGGATATAAGTGACGCGTCTAAGTTTCTTTTCAGAAGCTTTCCAGTTAAAAGCGGCTACATCACAAATTCTGAAGGTCAAGTTGCTTGTCGTATATATAGCACAGTAAAAGCAAAATTCATCTGGGATAGCATCATGACATCCACATATGATTTTGCAGAACCGGGCTTCATTCTAATTGATAAAGTAAATGAGATGAATAACAACTGGTTTTGTGAAAACATTCGCGCAACCAACCCATGCGGCGAGCAACCACTCCCCCCCTATGGCAGCTGCTTACTAGGATCGATTAATCTAACTAAATTTGTTGACCGTCCATTTACAGACAAAGCATCATTCAATTTTAAAAAATACCAAAAGGTAGTCGGTATCTTTACGCGAATGCTAGATAATGTAGTTGAGATCAACGGCTTACCACTAATCGGACAGCGTAATGAAATTAACCATAAGCGTCGACATGGCATGGGCATTCTTGGCTTAGGCTCAACCCTTACGATGATGAAAATGGCTTACGGTTCACCTAAATCGATCGAATTCACAGAAACAGTAAACCGTGAAATGGCTATTGAAGGCTGGAAACAAGCCCTCGCACTATCCGAAGAAAAAGGCCCTGCGCCAATCATGGAAGAAACCTTTACGATTGATGAAGAAATGCTTTTAAAGCGCCCTGAAATGAGAGCTGAAGGCTACGAAATAGGTGATGAGATTAAAGGCCGAGTATTGCACGCAAAATACAGTAAATACATGCAGAAGATTGGTGAAATCGAGCCAGAATTAATTGAGGCTTTAGCTGAAAAAGGCGCACGTTTCACCCACCACACATCTATTGCTCCTACAGGCACAATCTCTTTATCGCTTGCAAATAATGCAAGTAATGGCATTGAGCCTAGCTTTGCTCACCATTATGCTCGCAATATTATTAAAGAAGGTAAGAAGTCTAAGGAGAAAGTTGACGTTTTCTCTTATGAGTTACTTGCATATCGTCACTTTATCAACGCTGATGCGATGCCTTTTAGTACTGACGAATCGACTAAACTACCTAGCTACTTCATTTCTGCTGACGAAGTATCACCGAAGCAACATGTTGATATTCAAGCTGCCGCTCAGAAATGGATTGACTCTTCAATTTCTAAAACAGCAAATATTCCAACTGAGTTCCCGTACGAAGAATTCAAAGATATTTACATGTATGCTTATGACAACGGATTAAAAGGCTGCACGACCTTTAGATTCAACCCTGAAGCATTTCAAGGCGTACTGGTTAAAGAATCCGATTTAGAAAAAACAAATTATGAATTTACTTTAGATGATGGCTCAAAAGTCACAGTTAAAGGCAATGAAGAAATTGACTATGATGGCGAGATCCACACTGCAGCGAATTTATTTGATGCGTTAAAAGAAGGAACTTACGGTAAATACTAAAAGCATTTACATTTTTTACTTTCATTAGATACGCAAAGAACAAAGTATTACAGGTATACACGTTATGGCTATAAAAATAGAAAAGAAAATTGTTGGTTATCAGGTACAAACTCAACAAGATACGGCTCCAGTCACTGAGGTGCCAAAAAAGCTTATTCCGATCCAAATGAATGAATCGATTAAGCGCCCAGAATTTTTACTGGGTTCAACTTATAAGATTAAACCGCCTGTTTCAGAACATGCGATGTACATAACGATCAATGACATCATTTTGAATGAAGACACTGATCACGAGCAACGGCGCCCTTACGAAGTATTCATTAATTCTAAATCAATGGAACACTACCAATGGGTTATCGCTTTAACACGCGTTATTTCGGCAGTATTCAGAAAAGGTGGGGATATCATCTTTTTAATTGAAGAGCTATCTTCAGTTTATGACCCAAATGGCGGCTACTACAAAAAGGGCGGTGTTTTTATGCCATCACTCGTAGCTGAAATTGCCGCAGTGATCGAAAAGCACATGCGTTCAATTGGTTTAATTAAAACCGAAGAAATGAGCGAAACGACAAAGAAAATTCTTGCTCAGAAAAAAGCTGAATTTGAAAATGCTCAAGCAACAAAGGCTGAGGAGTCAGACAAGTCTGATAGCCCTTTCCCTGCTAATGCCAGCTTATGCAAAAAATGTAATAACACATCCGTTATCATAATGGATGGTTGCAAAACTTGTTTAAATTGTGGCGATAGTAAATGTGGGTAGTTGGAAAGAACTGTAAAGTTATTTATTAATTAATAACTTCCAACCATAAAGCCAGCTAGCTAATTTGCTGGCTTTATGAAAAGCCCTTCCTAAATCTAGAGTTATAATTGATTATTTAAGCCTTAGTGCTACCCTCATTCATTTCCTTAAAAGCATTCCCCCTAAAGGGCGTGGAACAATTATATCGTCTTGCTCTGTACTAGCTTATACCGCATAACGACATGAAGACGAGTTGATAAATCCCTTCCCTTTATACACATACGCACAATGATTTCTTTGTTTTCTAATCGGCAAGTTGAATTTCCCTTCATGCGAACGGTAGAAGGCTTCTTTCTTAGTCAGTATAGTATGGACGCCTTTCATAATAGATGATTCACAACCAGCTCAAAGTGGCAGACTGGCTATCAGGATTTAACTGGCTTGAAAGCAAAAGAAAGAAAGTAGAAAAACACAATCTCGAATAACAAATAGAAAGTTTGAACAGAACCATAAATGCCCTATAGCTTATTAATTTATTCAAAATTAATTAAAAACAAAGAGGGGGTTATCAAACAATTAATACGAGAAAGCATTATATTGGCATTCTCATTTTACATCAGTTATTGACGTTAGAATATGGCTCATAAATTAGCCATATTATTCATAGCACACTTATCATTATGTTTTACTTGTCGCTAATTGAACAAATAAAATTCTTCCAAACACTACGATTAGTATGCCACCAAGAACCATTACAGATGACAACACTAAGCGTAGAGAAATTATTTCGTTTGCGAAGATGACGCCGCCGATAGCCGCAATCACAGGGACAAACAGTTGAATAACTGCCGCTTGTGTAATCGAAAGACCCCGAAGTGCAATATACCAAACAGCGTACCCAGCTCCTGAGGCTATGGCACCAGATAGTACTGCCAGCAAGATACCCTTTTGAGACAAATTAGCATCTTGGAATGTAACGGCAATTAAGATGATAACAAATGGAAAAGTACGTAAAAAATTGTAAGCTGTATCATCGATGGGATTGGTTGATGCCCGGCCTCGAAGTGTATATAGGGCCCATGCTATACCCGAAACAGTCATTAGTATAAATCCCATCAACGAAGGTGAGGTCAAGCTAGGTCCTATTAAATAAGAAAACCCCAAAAAAGCAATTATCATACCTGCCCACTCCGAATAATGAAGCTTATTTCCAGAAATAAAACTCGCAAGAATCATGGTAATTTGGACCGATCCAAATAGGATTAGGGCTCCAGTACCGGTATCTAAAGAAATATAACCAAAGGAAAATGTCACCGCATAGAGGAATAACATAAAGGAGCTTAACCAACTCCCCTTTGACGCTGGCTGACTATTTCTGATGTACATTTTTAATATAGCTGCCAGTACAACGATCCCAGACAACAACCTGATAATCGTGAAACTGGCGGCGTCTATTGAGTTCTCTCCCAACGCCAATCTACACAAAATAGAGTTCCCGGCAAACGCTAATAATGCAAAAGTAATACAGGCAATCAGCTTTAAAGGAAACACATTCACGTTACACAGCCTTGTCATTATTTATAATAATTGTGGAGGAGTAGAAGGGAGCTTACTTAGTGTGATTTTATAGGCGAGCAGCTCTGATTATAGTCGCCATTTCGATTCTAAATTACAAAAATTAGCTATCAATCCCAAACCTACGCTTTAATATTTCAAGCTTTTCATCACTATATGAATGATCTATAGATTTAAGACTCTCGGATGCCATGAGCGTTTCATAGGCATGAATTATATCGTAGATCCACTTACCAGGAATAAACCTTGTAATTTGTTGCTCTGATATCACCTCCTGATCACCATCACCCTTAAGATCTAGATGAAGTGTAAGGACTTTTTCACCTGAATCTAATATCAAAGATAAATTGGAACTTTTAAAGGTTTCACCATAATAACTAATACAAGCACCACCTTGGTCATAAAACTTTAACTCGTAGGTATTGTCATTAAGTTTGAATTTGATCGATTGCGCATTACCTTCGTGAGTGATGACTGAAGAGTGGATCGTACAATGAACCAAACTTTCATCTTTCTCAATCGTTAACGATGGAACGCTTGAAAGTCTACGATACAAAACAATCAACCGACGGTCTAATAATAATGTTTTGGCAAGCTTACGGCGCTCTTTAATTTCAGAGAATACATCTGAATGACTCAAGCGCTCTTGCCGATCAATACGCTGCAAAGCACGATTAATTGTTGACTGCAGGTGATCAAAAGCTGACCGAACTGACAACAAAGTTAATTCATCATATTTTAGAGTCAAAATAGGCGCCTACGAATAAGTTTATAGCGAGTAAAGACGATCAAATGCCGTGCCCTCAGAATAATAGGATAGATTTATAACCTTTGCCAGATTAGCCATGTATGTATCTTAACATACCACTAATAAGGGAATTAACTACCACACAAGCTTTCATTATTTGAAATCTGCTGTAAAATTATTTTTATTAAGAGTAAATATATTTATAACTACTTTGCATATAAAATTTGTTAGGAATGTTAAATGATTAAGAACTGTTTATTTCCGGTTGCCGGCTATGGAACACGATTTTTACCTGCTACCAAAGCAATGCCAAAAGAAATGCTACCTGTCGTCAACAAACCGTTAGTTCAATATGGTGTGGAAGAAGCAGAAGAAGCAGGCATAGACAATTTTGGTTTTGTTACGGGGCGAGGAAAACGGGCCATTGAAGACCATTTCGACATTAGCTATGAACTTGAGCACCAAATTCAAGGCTCTGGCAAAGAAGAGCTACTCACAGATATACGTGGTTTGATCGAGAAAAATAAATTTTCATTCACTCGTCAGAACGAAATGAAAGGCCTAGGCCATGCGATACTCTCTGGCAAATCCTTGGTCGGCGATAACCCTTTTGCCGTATTACTTGCCGATGACCTATGCTTTGGTGAAGACGCTGGCGAAGGCATTCTAAAGCAAATGACTCAGCTTTATAACCAATTTAGATGCAGTATCGTTGCAATACAAGAAGTTCCTGCTGACCAAACACATAAGTATGGCGTGATAGCTGGCGAATCAATGAAAGATGGTTTGTATAGAGTTACCGATATGGTCGAAAAGCCTGCGCCTGAAGATGCTCCTTCTAATTTGGCGATTATTGGTCGTTATATTTTAACGCCTGACATTTTCGATATTATTGAAAATACCCCAGCAGGTAAAAATGGTGAAGTACAGATAACAGATGCATTAATGACTCAAGCTAAAAATGGTTGCGTTCTAGCTTATAAATTTAAAGGCTCTCGTTTTGACTGTGGCAGCATTGATGGTTTTGTCGAAGCCACTAATCACGTTTATAATAACGTTTACAAAACAGACTAAACCGTAATTTTTTAGACAATTTGTAGGGTGAGCGTTACACACCCTACACTTTCAAGATCAAGTCGCCATTAACTGTAATATTAGTTCTTTATTCTGATCATCGCTTTTACGATACCGCTTTAAAAGCTCTTTCTCATCCTCTGAGGGAATCAAACGTTCAATCTCCTCATCTAAATGCTTAAGTGATTCGCTTAAATCTACGTCTTCAGAAAAAGCTAAGCCCGGCAAATTGAGTTGCTTAACATCGCCTTGATTAGGGAACTGAATAAAAAAGTCTAAAGTCATTCCCGTTTTAAAGCATAAATCTAATACATTATCTAATGTAGGATAACATCTTGAGTCTTCATTAACTGACTCCCAAGCCACGACAACACTCGTGTCGACTAAACAAAACGCCCCAATATCCTGCTGAGTAAGCGCCTTACTTTCACGTATGCTTATTAATTGCTGATTAAAATGTTTTAAATACTTCATAAAATCCATATGTCGTTAACATTGAAATAAACCTTTTAGTAGCTAAACCTCAACCACCTAGAGAATCTTCATAAATATATCACCTACAGCTTCCTTTTCGTAGTAAAACAATGAACCTTGTCGGACAGAATTTTATCGCCAACAAAAATTTGCTATCACTTAGGATTGCTCTGTATCCTAAGCCCTTGATTGACACACCAGAAATGACCATAGATAACTCAATGCTTACAACTACACGCTCAAACAGCGATGACTACCTTTCACTATTTCTTAACGACACACCTTTAATGGATGTGCGAGCACCAATAGAAGTAATTAAAGGTAGCTTCCCCTTTTCTGTAAATCATCCCTTGTTAGATAACCAACAACGTCATGAAATAGGTATTCGCTACAAAACGCAAGGTGAACAAGCAGCGATAGATTTAGGCTTGGAGCTCGCGACACCTGATATACGAGCACAGCGCTATCAGCAATGGATCAGTTTTTGCAAAAAAAACCCTCAAGGTTATTTGTTTTGCTTTCGAGGCGGTCTTCGCTCACGCACTACACAACAATGGTTGAAAGATCAAGGCTACCACTACCCATTAGTTACCGGTGGCTATAAGGCCTTGCGTCGCTTTCTAATCGATGAGCTAGAAGAAAGCATTAAAGCACTGAATGTATTTAGCATAACGGGGCCGACTGGCTCTGGTAAAACCCGTGTTTTGAAAGAAATTCACCACCATGTCGATTTCGAAGGTATTGCACAACACAGAGGCTCTGCATTTGGCCGAAACCCTCAAGATACTCAGCCTTCGAATATTGATTGGGAAAATGCAGTATCAGTAGAATTTTTAAAGCATCGTCATACTTTTCCAGGTACACCGTTATTTGTAGAAGATGAAGGTAAGCTTATTGGTCGTGTCTGTATGCAAAAAAATATAGAAACAATGTGTAAGACAAACCCTCTTGTACTACTCGAAGAAAGCATGGAAAAACGAATATTGATGACAAAAGAGGATTATATCGATAGTTTATGGCCAGAATATCAGCAAACCTATCCACTTGATGCAGAGCAGTACTTTAGTGAGTATGTGCTTAGTAGCCTATCTAGAATCAAAAAACGCTTAGGCGGTGATCGCTATAAAGAAATGAATGGTTGTTTTGAATCAGCACTCAAGCATTTTTTTTCGACTGGCGACAGCAATCAATTCTCGGATGGAATACACATTTTACTTCGCGATTATTACGACCCCATGTATGCTTACCAAGGTTCAAAACGTGAAGGTAAAATCATTTTTCAAGGCAACCGAAGCGAGGTAATTGAATGGGCTAATGGCCCCAAAAATAAAAACTAATCATTAACAAAACTTCAAAATCATCATTTTGAAAACAAATTCTGTCGTCGGAGATCCCGACTTTTTTAACTCTATTGAACAGTTAAGGCATAAATAATGACACCTTTCCTTTTAAGGCGAGCACTGCTTTTCGCTCTTTTTATAATTTCCAGCTTGTTCTGCAATACTACTTTTGCAAAAACATTCACTTTTACTGCGATACCTGACCAAGATCAAACGCGCCTTAAACAGCGTTTTGATAAAGTCGCCAACTACCTCGAAGAACAACTTCAAATAAAGGTTAATTACATTCCGGTTAAAAGTTACAGTGCTGCCATCACAGCTTTTCGTAACAACCAGGTGCAACTTGCATGGTTTGGTGGTTTATCGGGTGTACAAGCGCGTCGACTCGTACCCGGTAGTGAAGCCATTGCCCAAGGGGAAGAAGATCAGTTTTTTAAATCTGTTTTTATTGCCAACACTATAACAAAGCTGACTCAGTCTGAATTTTTACCACCTTCCCCTGAAAAATTTACGTTTGCTTTTGGTTCAAAAGGTTCGACATCTGGCAGATTAATGCCCGAGTTTTATTTACGAGAACATTATAAGCAAGCCAGCGACTTAACGTTTAAAAGAATAGGTTTTAGCGGCGACCACAGTCGAACCCTGGCACTTGTACAAGCTGGCGCATATGACTTAGGCGCCCTGAATTATAAAGTCTGGGAACAAGCACTTTTAGACGGTAAAGTTGACTTAAACAAAGTAAACGTTATTTGGGTAACACCTGATTATCCAGACTACCAATGGACGATCAGAGGCGATACGCATAAATATTGGGGGCCTGACTTTATGCATAAAGTTAAAAAAGCTTTGATCGCAATAACACAACCAGAGCTGCTAAAGGCCTTTCCACGTACGAAGTTTGTGAACGCAAGCTCAAGTGATTATTTAGGCATAGAACAAACAGCTAAATCAATTGGGCTTTTAGACTAAGTTATGTTTAAACTTGAAAACTTAAACCTTCATTACGGAAAAAAACCCGTACTTTATAATATTAACTTAGAAATCAAAGATGGAGAATCTGTCGCTGTTGTAGGTGAGAGCGCCAGTGGTAAGTCTACGCTTATGAACCATCTATATAAGTCAAAGCCTGATCAGATAGCTTGGTGCCCACAAGACGAAGCACTAGTACCTTCACTTTCTGCATTTCATAACATTTATGCCGGCACACTCACCGAGCACCACTTTCTATATAATTTACGAAACCTTATTCACCCCTACCCACATGAATATGTAAAAATTAAAAGCATTGCTACAGCACTGGATTTAGAAGGTGTACTAAAAACATCCGTAGATCAACTCAGTGGTGGACAAAAACAAAGAATTAATATTGCACGAGCGATGATTCAAAAACAGGGCATCTTTCTAGCTGACGAACCCGTATCGGCTCAAGATGACTTCCATAAAGTTAAAATTATCAAAACGATTACCTCATCGTTTAAAACCTGTGTGTTTGTTTTTCACGATCTAGATTTAGCGCTCACATGTTGTCAGCGAATCATTGGCCTAGCCAAAGGCAAAATATTGTTTGATGAACATGTGTCTAACGTAACTAAAAAGCAACTTTCACTTGTGTATAGCCATCACAATACACACTTAGAAAGTATGCTCGTATGACTAAAAATTATGAGTAAGACGCTACAAAACAATCAGGCTAAGCGATTCATCACCAGCGCTAAACCTATGTGGCAGAGTAGCTTATTTTTTATCATCCTGACGATTATATGCTTACCGTTTCTTGAGTTCGAGATCGCACATACATCGCCAATGAGCGAGTTTAAACTGATGTTTTTAGGGCTTTTTCAGCCAAACTTCATGATTGACGGAATCTTAAGCGCTTTTGTATACACCATCGTTTTTGCAATTCAAGCGCTTGTGTTATCTGCCGTGATAGGTTTCTTTTTTGCTCAGTTATATTCCTTTCAAGGAATCCGACTTTTGATGGGATTTCTGCGTTCTATTCATGAGCTATTTTGGGCTTTGATATTAATTCAAATCTTTGGTTTAACCACCCTGACTGGCGTACTCGCCTTAGTCATTCCTTTTAGTGCAACCTTTGCAAGAGTGTTTTCTGAAATACAGCAAGAAACAACAAAACTTAATTACCATCAAATTAAGGGCTCTCACTTTAGTCGCTTTCTTTATTCAACTCTGCCTTTAGCATGGCCGCGCTTATCAAGTTACTGTCGTTATAGACTAGAGTGTGCGCTTAGAGCCAGTGTTGTTCTTGGGTTTATTGGACTACCAACCATTGGATTTCAACTTGAGGGCTACTTGAAGCTTGGTCAATACCAAGAGGTTTCTGCACTTATTTTTCTATTTATTGGCTTAGTGTTAAGCATGCGTTTTTGGGTTAATCGTTTCACTCTGCCTGTACTTTTTTTATTTTCTATTATTTGGCTGCCACCAACTGCATCAACACAAAGTTCCTCTGAACTAAGTTATGCTCAGATTGAAGAAACCACATGGGGAGTTGAAAATTTAAATCGATTCATTGAAGATATTACACCAGCACCACTAAAAAATGCCGCTAATATAGAAGGTATAAACAAAAACAATATTGATCGAACTTTATCTGAATTGTGGAAATGGTTTTACTCGCTGTTTGAAACACAAATTTTACCTGGTATTAGCTACACACTTTTATTAGGTCAATTTGCCTTTGCACTGTCAGCAATTTTAGGTCTTGTGCTATTCCCTATAATTTCTAAACATATGATTAAGTGTAAATATTATCGGAATATCGGACACTTGGCGTTAACCTCGCTTCGCTGCCTTCCTGAACTATTGCTCGCTTTTATCGCTTTAATTATTCTAGGCCCGTCATTGTTACCCGGTATTCTTGCTATTGGCATTCATAATGGCGCCTTGATTGCTCACTTGGTCGGCCTGCATAGCAATGAGTTGAATCTACGCGAAGATACAAGCTCTGCACCCAACACTTACTTTTTTGAATTATTGCCACGCGTATATGGGCAGTTTCTATCATTTACACTCTACCGAGGTGAAACCATACTGCGTGAAACCGCTATTTTAGGTATTCTTGGCATCCCAACGTTAGGTTTCTTTATTGATTCGGCTTTTGAAGAGTTTCGTTTAGATCGTGCGTTTTTACTGATACTTGTTTCTGCAATACTTAATATAATTGCCGAAGCATTGGCGACAAAATGCCGTAAATATATCCACACTCATAAACCTAGCCGCGCCGTGAGTTCGCTAGCCCTTATCAGGAATTAGCTATGTTACAAGCAGCGCCAATTGTTAAACACTTAGTACTAGTCGGAGGGGGTCACGCTCATGCGCTGGTGATTAGAATGTGGGCAATGAACCCTTTGCCTGGCGTGCGTTTAATATTAATCAGTCCAAACTGGCAAACTCCGTATTCAGGCATGCTTCCTGGCCTGCTCGCAGGCCATTACACGTGTGATGATATTCATATTGATCTACGCAAAGTTTGTACATGGGCCAATGTTCGCTTTATTGAAGATTACGTTGTCTCGCTTGATACACACGATAAGACTTTAACGCTTAGTAAGCATCCTAAAATCAACTATGACACGCTTTCAATTGATATCGGTTCAACGCCAGACCTCAGCCTACCGGGTTTGCAAGACTTTGCTCAAGCAGTCAAACCCATTGACCAGTTTTACCCTCGTTATCAAGCATGCTTGAAACGCTGCCTTACTATGTCAGGAACGGCTAAAAAAACGTATCGTGTCGCGGTGGTAGGCGGTGGTGCTGGCGGTATTGAAGTTGTATTGGCGATGGCTAAAGCGCTTGATAAAACTCAAAATATCGCCATCACTCTGGTGATTAGAGGAACGAAAGTATTATCCGACTACCCCCGTAAACTATCACAACAAGCAGTACATACTCTTAATGAGCTTAATGTTAAATTGAGAACTGATTTTGACGTCATCAGGGTAGAAAAAAACAAGCTCATTGCAAGTGATCAACAAGTAATACCTATCGACGAAGCATTCTTTTGTACGCAAGCTATCGCTGCTGAGTGGCCAAAATTGTCAGGCGTAAACTGTGACAAGCGTGGCTTTATATCCGTTAATCAAACCCTACAATCCATCAGCGACAAGAATATTTTTGCAGCGGGTGATATTGCCAATATGCTTACGTCCCCTAGACCCAAAGCAGGTGTTTATGCGGTTCGACAAGCGCCGGTATTATTTGAAAACCTTAAACGTCATTTATTAAATAAACCCTTGAAGCCGTATCACCCGCAAGATAACTTTTTAAGTTTATTATCGCTAGGAAAACGGAACGCATTTGCAGCCAAAAATACCTTAGCGCTAACCTACCCGTCACTACAGCCTCTGTTATGGCGCATAAAAAGCGCGATCGATAAACAGTTTATGGCGAAGTTAAATGAACTTCCGTTTTTAAATATGCCATCAAACACCGATATAGATACGCGCTTAGTAAAGCGTAATGAGCAAGTTGATATTAAAAACCACAAGATCCGATGCGCGGGCTGCGGGAGCAAGGTAGGCAACTCAATTCTACGAAAAGTAATCACTAACATCACTAGCGAGCAGAAATTCAAGCCTGAGGATGCGGTGATTCTAGACACACCCAGTGACACTCTTTTACAGACTGTCGATCAAATTACCAGCCCTATCGACAACCCTTACCTCTTTGGTAAATTAGCAACACTCCATGCACTAAGCGATGCTTTCGCCATGAATGCTCTGCCCAAAAGTGTACAAGTGCTATTAAATCTTCCTTTTGCTAGTGCGCACATTCAAGAACAGGAAATGACTGCTGTCATGCAAGGCGTACTCGATGTTTTGAGCGCACATAACTGTCAATTAATTGGTGGCCATACGGCGGAAGCTAAAGAACTTAGTCTCGGTTTGGTGGTAAATGCACTACCAAAAAATAACAAACCACTTTTTAAAAACGACAATTTAAAAGCCGGTGACATCTTAATTATTACAAAACCTATCGGTACTGGCGTAATTTTAGCGGCTCAAATGCAAATTAAAGATAAGGATAATGGGTGCTATCGAGGCGATTGGCATAATGCAGCACTCGACAGCATGTTAATCAGTAATCAGCATGCTGCAGATGTTTTCTCTGATATTAATGTAGAAGCATGTACTGATATCACAGGTTTTGGCCTGGTTGGTCATTTATGTGAAATGCTGGAAGCGAGTCAATGTACTGCGGAGATACATATCGATCAAGTGCCCTTACTAATGGGCGCAAAAGCACTCACACAGAAAAATATCCGAAGCTCTTTGTACCCACACAACCTTGAAATTGTAAAATCCTTATCCGTTTCTGACACAGTCTACAATCACTCTAACTTTCCACTTTTGTTTGACCCACAAACCTCTGGCGGGCTTTTAGCCGGTTTGAACAGCCAAGCCTACGATCAATTAAAACAACGTACCGATATAGAATATTACGTGATAGGAAAGGTCTCGGAAGATCACGCCCCGTGGGATCTATATATATTATAAATTGAATTTACGAAACAAATCTAAACATGCTTTCTAATACAAATTAGAAGGCTGATTAAGCATGCCTAACAACCATTTACCGCTAAAACAAAGATCTCTGAATATTTTTCAGCTGAAAATAAAGTTGGATTCCCCCCTGCCGATGGGTCTTTCGCCGACATAATACCGACCAACGTTGCTTCGGAGTCATCTATATTAAGTGAGCTTAGATCATGAGGAATATTAAGGTTTCGTCGCATTTCAAACACCCAATACATGAAGCCATCAAAACTACTATCTCCCAATCCGATATAGCGCGCTAACCTTTCAATTTTTTCTTCGATTTCATCTCGATTTTCTTTTAATACATAAGGCATTAAAATAGCATTGAGTAAGCCATGGTGCGCCCCATAAAGTGCCCCTAAGGTATGCGCTATGGCGTGCATTGCACCTAAACCTTTCTGAAAAGCCGTTGCTCCCATCGTTGAAGCAACCAACATTTGGGTTCGAGCTTCTAAATCTTGCCCGTCTTTGACAGCTCGAGGTAAATACTCTTTAACTAAACGGACGCCTTCGACAGCAATTCCTTCAGCCATTGGGTGAAAGTAAGGTGAACATAATGCTTCTAAACAATGTGAAAGTGCATCCATGCCCGTGGCGGCTGTTATATGGGCAGGTAAGCCTATGGTTAATTCAGGGTCAAGTATCACTAATTGTGGTAACATTTTTGGGTGAAAAATAATTTTTTTTACTTTATTGTCTACATCTATTATGACCGAAGCGCGCCCTACTTCTGAACCGGTTCCTGCCGTGGTCGGCACAGCAATAATCGGCGCAAGCCCTTGTTCATTCACACGCAACCAGTTATCACCAACGTCTTCAAAATCCCAAAGTGAACGCGCTTGCCCTACCATTAAAGCAACCGCCTTCGCTGCATCTAATGCAGACCCGCCTCCAAAAGCTATTACTCCATCATGTTTACCCGCTTTATAAGCTTGTACACCATCATCAACATTTTGACCTGTTGGATTACTCTGAATATCGCTAAATACACCACAAGGCAACCCTGCCTCATTACATGATTTACGTGCATTTAATACCATTGGTAAAGCAGATAAACCTGGATCAGTAATGATAAGTGGCGTCGTGATACCCAAGTTTTTACACGCTATCGGTAATTCATTTATGCGCCCTGCCCCAGTGTAAATACTATTTGGGTAATTCCAGCTTGCCGTAAGATCTGTCATAAAACACCTATGAAATATCAGTTTTTATATGGAATGATTTTAAACGTGTGAAGGCGTTAAAGCCTTGCGACGAAAGTGTACAACCCCGCCCGGTATTCTTAACGCCAGTCCATGCAAGTTCAGGGTCAAGAAAGTCACATCGATTCACAAAAAAAGTACCCGTTTCTATTTGGTCACCCAGTTCAACCGCTTTTTCAATATCGGAGGTAAATATTGATGCACTAAGACCAAATTCACTATCATTCATCAGATTAACGGCTTCCTCATCAGAACTAACTTTCATAATTCCAACGACTGGACCAAAACTTTCTTCTACCATTACTCGCATTGTGTGGTTCACATCCGTTAAGACTTGCGGCGCCATGTAAGCAGAACCTTTTTTATTGAGGCTAAAACTATAAGGGTCTATTTGGGGCGTAGCACCTTGTTGCGTCGCTTCTAATATTTGGCCTCTAACAAACTCTGCCGCACTATCACGCACTAATGGTCCTAAGGTTGTTTCAATATCATCTGAGCGCCCTAACTTATATTGCTTAACCAACGTTACAAACTTTGATACAAATTCATCATAAATTGATTCGTGAACATAAATTCGCTCAATACCACAGCAGGATTGACCTGAGTTGAAAAAAGCGCCATCTACAGTATTCTCAACGGAGTAATCTACATCTGCATCACCTCGAACATAAGCAGGATCTTTCCCACCTAATTCAAGACCAACGCCGATAAATCGACCCGCTGCAGCGTGTTCAATTTTTTCACCTGCCGATACCGAACCAGTAAACGCCACACCTGAAATTTCCTTAGACTTAATCAACGATTCAGTACTGTTATGATCCATATGCAAATACTGTATCACCCCAGCTGGAAGTCCTGCCAGCTCAAATGCTTCTACAATTCTTTCTGCACATAAAGGCGTTTGAGAAGAGTGTTTAAGAATAACGGTATTACCCGCCAATAAAGCGGGAATAATGGCATTAACAGGTGTGTGGAGTGGATAGTTCCAAGGAGCAACAACTAGTACCACCCCGACAGGTTCACGTTTAATATAACGATCAAACCCTTCTTTTTCACTCACACTCACAGGCGCTAATGCATCATCCGCAATAGAAATCATATAGTTTGATCTTGCTGCAAAGCTCGTTACCTCACCTTCAGCGTAGCGAATAGGGCGTCCCATTTGCCAACACAACTCCTCTGCGATTTGTTCTTTAAGTCCAACAAATGCCTCTACAGCTTTAGAACACAGTCTTTTTCTTTCTAGCAACGAAGTTGTCTTCCAACTTTTTTGTGCAGTCTCTGCAAGTTCTAAAGTCTTATTGATCTGATTTGTGTCTGCGTATTTGCGCTCAATATAGAGAGAGCCATCAATAGGCGTGTATGTTTTTAACGTTGTTGTCATATTAAAACCTCAATGAACTATCATTTAAATATAGCTATATTCTTATGATATGTTTATTTTAAGTTGTATTTTGAAGAGATATTCACAAAAAAATCTTTAATAGAACTGTCAGTTACGTTGAAAATCCAACATGCTCCAAGTCGTGCTTTTATTAAATATTGAATAGCATTTAAAGAGCTGTTAGTGAGTTTATCGTCAAGCCTTTCACACAGGTATTAGCTCAAGAGAAAATTTATCTTACCTCAATATACTGAACACTAATTCATAAATACATAAGGCCATACCTCCTCATTCTCAACAAATTTCGCTATAATATTGCGTTTAAATACCACCATTTCAATAAATTAAAACGCTGTGTAGAGGTTAATTTGACTCAATTTCGTCCCTGTATCGATTTACACCAAGGTAAAGTTAAACAAATTGTAGGCGGAAGTCTCAACGACCAAGGAGCAGATATAAACTTTGTGAGCTCTTATGATGCTGCCCACTATGCTCAACTATATAAAACCAACGCATTAACGGGTGGACATGTGATCGCATTAGGCCCAGGCAACCAACAAGAAGCACTTAATGCACTAGCTGCATGGCCGAATGGCTTACAATTTGGTGGCGGGGTTAATAACAAAAATGCGTCTATGTACCTAGAAGCTGGCGCTTCCCATGTTATTGTAACCTCTTTTTTATTTGAAAACGGCCAGCTTTCTACTGAAAGGCTTGAAGCAATTAAACAAGAAACAGGCGTTGACCGTCTTGTGCTCGACCTTAGCTGCCGACGCACAGACTCAGGTTGGAACATAGCAACCGATCGCTGGCAAACCATTACTGAAACTCAAATAAATCAAAAAACTGTAAACGAGCTAGCCAATCATTGTTCGGAGTTTTTAATTCATGCTGCCGATGTAGAAGGTTTGCAGTCTGGAATTGACCAAGAGCTTGTCGCTTTACTCGGAGACATTACAACTATTCCTATTACCTATGCAGGCGGGGCCAGATCACTAAAAGACCTCGAACTTGTAAAGTTACTATCTAAAAATAAAGTTGATCTTACCATTGGAAGTGCATTGGATATTTTCGGTGGTAGCGGTGTTACTTTAAATGAATGTATAGCTTGGAATCAAAACGAGTGGTCAATTTAAGCTCTGCTTCAAGATTTTTCATTAAGGGCTCCTATTCACCAATAATCAGATGCTAATCAATATGACACTAAGTTTACATCATTAAACGATTAGTACTTGGTATATGCCATTAGCACTGTAAGTGCTGAGGATGAGCTTGTCTGGTTTAATCGATGTGGCAAGTTCTGCCCCCCCTTATGCAGGCCATAAGTGGTCATTACAAAGGGACATTAGCACATTATATTTGTCGGCTTAGACATCAGAGTCGACAATATTGCCATCACGTTAAAAGAAAGGTCACGTTATCATACTGTTTTCCGTAAGTGACTGGTCAGCGCCCCCCCTTCCAATGCTTTTTCAAACTTATCAAAAAAATCGTTTTTGACTAAACTGAACCGATCCCAGCCATCTAAAGAGACTGAAAACTCTAATGCTGACCTCAAGCTTTCGAAGAGCTTTTCGATGCCCTGGCTACTCCATTGGTCTTCGGGTGATAGTGTTTGTTTTGTTGGTACGCCCTCAATATTTATTCCATAAGTCATCGTATGCATATGCAGCTGCATAATCATTTTGTCTTGTTCAGACATCCCTTCGGTTGCTTCATCCCAGGCTCGTTGAACCGATACAGGGGCATTTACAGGAGGAAATGTTAGCATTTTGGCTGCACCAATCTCGACTATACCATCGTTATTTAGGTCAACCATACCCGTTTTATCCGGTTGCGCTAATAAGTTGATCGCAGCTTCATTGCTGAGTAAATCAACATTAATGCTATCTAATAATCCTACCGACTTTTGCACCATTTGGAGGTCTTCTGCCGTTAATCCTGATAATACATCTTTTGCAGATACGTCTTGTTCTAACTGACTATTCGCCTTTTCTAACAAGGCGGCAAAATCAACGATCTGTTGATCAGTCCGACCACGAACTTGTAATAAACCTACCGACTCACTACTAAGGTTTGATACCGATAACATACACTACTCCTAAATCTTGAGGTTGTTTGTTAAAAGCATTTTTAATGCCACCATTTATCCACTAATGGAAAACATAATATCTGTTCTAAAGCAGTATATTAAGACAGGCTATTTTCCCTCCCTGAATCTACCCGTTATAAGCGCCCATCTATCAGTTTTATTTTCTTTCGAGCATTCATCATCCACCAGCGTTGATATTAACTTTTTATCCGACAAAATCAGACACAATACGAGTCAACTCATTCGGTTTGTCCATGTGAACGTAATGCCCGGCTTTCTCAATAAGTTTCAATTTGGCATTAGGGACCGTAATTGCTATTTCATGCGCTAGCTTCTTATCAATAAAACGGTCATGCGTACCCCAAATGACTAAAACTGGTGTTGTTAATTCTGCTACATGCTTTTCAAAATAAGTTTGGCTTATATGAAAATTCTGAAAATACGACAAGAATGCCTTTTGGTTTGTTTTGCTCTTACCGTCATCAGCAAACGCTTGACGTATCTCTTTTGGAATAGAATTCCCGCGATAAAAACCTTTTGCACGTGCAATTTTGGAAGATATGCTTGGAAACCAATTCACTAAGGCTTTACCTAGTATCGAGCCCTTCTTAGCAAAACTTCTAAGTTCCCACGACGCATATTCCGGTCGAAAAAAAGGAATACCATCCATAACGGCTAGCTTTAACACCCTATCTGGATGTTTTAATCCTACTAAAAATGCTGGAAGTAGCCCTATGTCTGTTCCAACTATATTTGCTTTGGAAATGTCGAGCGTATCCATAAAATCCACCAGCACATCTGCAAAATACCTTGAATTGTATAATTCAGTGGATGCCAGAGATTCACTCCCACCAAAACCGGGCCAATCCAACGCAAGCACATGATATTTCTCTACTAAAAGTGGCGCTACGGAATACCAAGCTTGAAGATTTTCTGGTACGCCATGGAGCAAAATAACAGCGGGGTTAGAAGGGTCTCCCATTTCAGAAAATCGAATTTTTATACCTTCATTTTTAAGCTTTATATTTTTTGTTGGTAGTAGATGCCCCTGCCCTTCAGCTGTCTTTATCTGATCATTTGACGCTTGAATATATGTGGTATTCATTAAATTATCTCCGTTATAAAATACGTGGTTGAATTAGTAATGTTTTTACTTAGTTATACTTCTTCGATAAGTGAGTGCTTGAGAGAGCGCTCCAAAAATAAATGGTAATACATACGACTGGGCTAATTGGGGCCAAGGCGTATTTTCAAGTCCTCCAGTAAGCAGCAAAGTATTTGTTAGAATAATTAAACTACTTACGCCACCGACTATCATGCTAATGATCAACGCTCGAGCAGGTATATTGTGTGTTGAGATTGATGTGATAAAAGTTTCTGATTTTAAAATTAACCCACCTTCAATTAGATCGATATTAGCCTGATGTATCGCTCCCAACTGAGAGAGAGTGATTACAATAAAAGGTGTGGTGAAAGCTAATATCAACTGCAGTTTTACAAAACTACCTACCCCAAAAACTGCCTCTGTCTGATTACCCAAAGTCAACATAAAACCAATTATTAGCGCTAATACTGACGCGCGTTTAAATACGGTTGTATCTATATATTGAACCCACGCTCGTGGTATTTGGTAATTTTTTATATGTCTAGTTTCAATGTAATTGCCCATCGTTAAATCTCCATTATTCTTAATTGAAAATAAGTGCATATACACCTATATATTTAAAAAATATACTAATCGACCGATCTCATAACCTCAACCACAACTTCTAGACTCACGAGGAACTGACTCCACCTCTCCTCGCCCATTCTGGAAACAATGGTGTCTTGGATTTGTTGCCATTGAGGCATTGCTTCACTTACCAGAGTCTTACCTTCTGGCGTTAAACTAATTTTCCTAATACGTTGATCTTGCTCTGAACCTACAATAACGAGCCCTTTATTTATAAGAGGTTTAAGATTACGAGATAATGTTGTTCTATCCATTACCATTACTTCTGCCAGTTTGGTAATGGCAGGGCTTCCCAAGGCATTCACAGTAGCTATCAAAGTAAACTGAGTAGATTTAATACCAGTTGATTGCATAGCAACATCATATGCCTGTGTCACCAATCTAGTTGCCTTACGAAGCTTCATATTTGTACAGTTAGAAATATTATTTACACTGTGTTTCATACTTAAACCCTATAAACGAGAAATTGAGTGTATATACACCTTTGTGCGATGTCAACAATATTTCACCCCAATGCTCTCAGAAACCTACAAAAGGAATAAGCCTTATATATACTCTATATTTAAATTATGAAAAAATAACCGACGCAGATAATTTGAGGCTAAGTTCTAATTTTTAAGTTAGCTCTGTTTGCCATTCCGTCAGCATATTAGCGACCCATAACGTAATAAAACCCTCGTCTGCTTTGGGTGCTGTTAACGCGGGGCTTGCGGCATACCCAAATGCTTTAGCAATAAGACCTCCCTGATTCGGGATTAATTCAGCCAAGCCTGTACAAGAAGGACAAGCAATATGGTCTCCAGACTTTGCATTGTGAGGTATCACCATGGTTGGGCCACATACCGGACAGTTTTGTAATGGTATACCCAGCTCTGAATGGCCTACAATATGCTGAATCTCGTTTCTATTAGCTAACGCGATAAAAGCATCAATAGACTCTTCACAAAACTGGCTTCCACGATTTTCTTGAAGAATAGCAAGTGCTTTTTCTATTGGCATTCCTTCACGGTAAGGACGGGTACTTGTCATTGCATCAAAGGCATCACAGATACCCACAATTCTAGCTACCAGTGGGATTTTTTCTTTTTTAAGCCCATTCGGATAACCCATACCATCGGGTCTTTCGTGGTGGTAACTAATCGCCTCTATTGCAAAATGGCTCAAGGGGTGAAGCTCAATCAACTTTGCTCCAATATCTGGGTGTGTCTTAATAACCTCATACTCATATTCAGTTAGCTTCCCTTTCTTATTTAGGATGGCGTCAGGGATACCGATTTTACCAAGGTCATGTAAAAATCCACCCAAGCTAATTTCAAGTGAATCTTGCAGAGATAAACCTAACTCAAGCGCTAGAATTCTAGAGAACTGAGAAACCCGCCATAAGTGACCTCCCGTATATGCATCCCTCGCCTCAACCACTGCAGCCATAATCAAGAGTGATTCAAATAGAGATTGCGTGGAGTTCTTTACCTCAATTTTATTTGTCATGACTTCCTGCTCAATGTTGATACTTGCTAATTTTTATTAGCTCCCCCTCACGGGAAATTGTAATAGTATGACTGCAGCTTCGCTTGAAAGTTCAGACCTTATAATAAGTTTAGTTTGCCGTCTCGCGGCTAAGCTGGAACGCCTAGGAACAATTAGCCCGCTAAATAAAATAGAGCTCTCCGACCAGTATTAGTTTTAAGAGATAACTCACTTTAAAAAGTACGCTTTTAAGTTTGATTTGAAATAAAATCTGCTAGGCTACAAGCTAGATAACTGCTCAAGCTTTCTGAATCATAAACATTGATAACAATACCAAACAAATGCCCGGCAAGGTCATCCATTCAAATACTTCGAGTCCAACCGTAATACTCAAGATAATCACAAAAACAGGTGTGAGAAAACCGTAAGCGGCGACCTTGGTTGCGCCGAGTTTTATCGTTGAATACTGCAGTACAAAAAAGCTACCTAATGTAGTGAAAACCGACAGATATAAAAGGCCTGCATACACTTTCATTTCAATATTTTGCCAGACAATTTGGTCTAGACGATTAAAAGACAATATCAACAACCAAAGTGCACCTATAAGTATGACCCAGAAAGTCATAACTTCCATTGGTTCACTTCGATAAAAGCGTTTTATTAGTGGGTTATAAATACCCATAAATAAACAACCTGTGAGAAAAATTAAGTCGCCATAATTTAGCTCAAGATTAATAAGCGCATCCAAGTCACCTCGAAAGACTATCCACAAAGCACCGACAGTACCAACCAACAAACCCAATTTACGACGCCGATTGGTGAGGTCATGGTTGATGATATAAGCAAACACTGCGGTGATGGCCGGCACTATCGTATATAACGCACCAGTATTAATAACACTTGTATATCGAAGGCTTTCAAACATGCACCAGAAAAATATAACCAAAGGAATACTGATCAGCGCGTAAGCAAGTAATCGATCTATTGTAGGGATATGCCAACCATTTTTAAGAAAAACAAATGGCGCAAACAATAAAGCTGCCAAGAGGAAACGCACGAACATCATCAACTCTGGCGCTAGGGCGTCGGTAATCAGTCCTGCAACGGGAAAAGAACCTGCCACCAATATCATGATAATAAGCATCAAGGCATGTACATGAAAATTACTACCTTGCACCAGTTTCTTATCCCTTAACTTCATGATGAATTCCATTACGCCTCTCTTTTTTAACAGTAACGCTAACATACAACTGCCAGCCTTTTAATTTTCTTCCTTATCAAACACGTTCACGTGTTCGATACCCTGAACAACATCATAGCTAGTTTCTATTTGACAGATAATCCCCTCTTAAAGATAATCACTGTTGATCAAAAGTTTACGATGAATTTTAAGTTAATTGTCATCGTACATCATCAATTAATGATAAGAAGGTCTTTATGGATGGGTTTAGCGCAATTCCAGTTTTTGTCGCGGTGGTTGAACGCGGAGGGTTTTCCTCTGCGGCAAAAGTGCTCGGCATATCTAAGTCTGCAGTGAGTAAACGCATTAACCAACTTGAGCAAAATCTCGAGGTTAAATTATTACATCGCACCACACGAAAAATTAGTCTGACAGAAGCAGGTGAGCATTTTTATGAACATGCGGCCATTGCTAACAGTGCGGCCAAAGACGCGGAAGATGCCGTTGCTCAGTTACAAGGCGAACCTCAAGGCCGTTTACGCATCAATACGCCGATGTCTTTTGGTCGCTTACACATCGCCCCGTTTATTCCAGCCTTTCTGAAACGTTACCCTAAAATAAGCATTGATATGGTGATGAGTGACGAAGTTGTAGACTTGGTTGGTGCCGGTTTTGATGTTGCCATTCGTTCAGGGAACCTTCCTGACTCTAGCTTGATCGCACGTAAACTTGCACCTTTACGTAGCGTATTATGTGCATCACCGGAATACCTTGAACGTCAGGGTTACCCACAAAAACTAGCAGATCTTAAGCAACATAATTGTATTTTATTCTCTTACTCACGTGACCTGAAAGAATGGATCTTTAACAAAAAAGAGCTTTCAGAAGCGATTGAAATCAAAGGAAATTATCAAGTAAATAATAGTGAAGCGCTACAAGAAGCCTTGTTACAAGGCATAGGGATTGGACGGCTCCCCACCTTTGTTGCCAGCACAGATATCAAGGCAGGCAGACTTATCCCATTGTTTACAGATTATGAGATGTTTGAACAAAGTATTTATGCCGTATTTCTAGAGAGACAATACATGCCGGCAAAAGTAAGAGCGTTTTTGGACTATGCAATTGAGTACCTAGGGGGTGACGAGCCCTATTGGGAGCGATAAGTGATGGTTTCAAACTCAATGGTTTACTTAAACTCAACAATTATTTTCTAAAACAGGCTATTATCATTCATTTAGAAACGCTTTAAGCTAGTCATCATCTTAAGTCATTACCTAACATCATATAAGGGCTGTGACATTTGAACACTAATTTACTAAAGGATTCTAATATGGAACTGTTTACTGCAATAAAAGAACGTCGTGCGATCAAACATTTTGATGCTCAGGCGAAAATTCCTGAAAATGATTTCACTCAAATAATGGAGTCTGTGCTTCTTTCCCCTACTTCATACAATATTCAACACTGGCGTTTTGTACGTGTAAAAGAAAGCCATCTAAAACAACAAATAAAAGAGGCTGCTTGGGGACAACAACAAATTGAAGATGCTTCAGAGTTAATCGTCCTATGCGCCGACACCCAAGCATGGAGCGACAGACCCGAACGGTATTGGGCCAATGCCGATGAGAATACAAAAAACATGTTGGTGCCGATGCTGCAAGATTTCTACCGCGACAAGCCACAAATGCAAAGAGACGAATGTATGCGCTCTTGCGGTATGGCCGCACAAACATTAATGCTAAGTGCCAAAGCATTAGGCTACGGTACTTGCCCTATGGTTGGATTTGATCATGCCGCCGTGGCAGACCTGATTAAACTACCCAAAGATCATCTAGTCGGGATGATTATCGTAATGGGCAAGGCAGCCAAAACGGCTCACAGTAGAGGCGGGCAACTACCTTTGAGCGAAGTATTACTGGAAAATACGTTTTAATATCATTGTCTCAATGCTTCGGCTATTCTTCTAATGAAAAGTCGGCGTATTCTGATGTATACAAGAGGGAGACGAAAATGATCGCTTGTGACCAACATGACTTCATTGAAATTGCCTGCATGTACCACCTTAAGGTGGTACTTAAGTTGAAGACGGGTGATGAAATAACCGGAATCGCACAAGATACCATTCTGAACGATGAGCGTGATGAATGCGTCAAGCTTTTAATGGAGAATCTGTCCTCTGAAGCCATCGCGCTGTCGCACATTTCAACGATGTGCGCCATCAATCAAAATCCGCATTTTGACTGCGTGAAATTTAACTGAGTATATAATTTCACTAGATAGTAAAGTTAGCACTCGATGGCTGGCGGTCGTAAATGCCATTATTCGTTTGGCCCTTTCAGCAGATTCCTTCAAATCACGGGTATGCGCACTCACAATTTCGCCCTCAATCAATAACAATATTTCTAAAGACAACCCTTCTCTTAGCTTTACCCTAACTTAAGCTCGAGCGTCTGTAATTATCACTCTACCAATTAAGTTAGTTATTAAAGAGTATATTGCCCGTTGCTAAGCCCCCTGATAAAATATGTTCGATATACATGTCTTTGTACTTTTGTTAAATCAACTTTTCTAAATAGCCAACAACCTACCTTATGAATCACATCAATACATCGCGTTACCCTACTGATAATAAACAAATAGATTTTTCTAGAAAATTCTCCGTCGCACCAATGATGGA
>Ga0209184_1000731_pt1 | contig 29857 bp, 21 predicted proteins | sample EN8Hudsemesocosm_2_FD_184627 | JGI IMG/M metagenome (GOLD analysis project Ga0209184, IMG submission 184627) | Methane-oxidizing microbial communities from mesocosms in the Hudson Canyon - EN8C Hudson Canyon (SPAdes) (version 2) | ecosystem: Environmental > Aquatic > Marine > Cold seeps | place... | reverse complement strand
AAAAGCCAGCTTCAAAGCCTCAATAAATTCCACCACGCGCTTATCGAAGTTGTCTTTCATCAACTTCTTACTCCAGATAGGGGAGGTCATAACATAGGCCAAGAGCGCCATATAATTTTTCCAACCCGGGTCACCCGTTTCCTGAGCGAACTTTAGTGGCAACAAAAACGCTGCAATTATCTGTTCGAGAGTTTGGGGTTTTTCAGTAGCGTCTTGCTGGCTCTTCAACAGTAACTCACGACGGGTATCGCTAAGGAGGGCGGCTCGGCGGTTAAACACGGCGTAAAACACATCCAGCTTTTTGCCAAAGTGGTAGTTGGCCAGTGCCACATCAACTTGTGCACCTGTGGATATTTGACGCATTGTTACGCCGTCATAACCGTGAAGGGCAAATAATTCTTCGGCGACATCCAATATGCGTTCGCTCTTTTCGCCTTTGCCTTTTTTGTTCATGCTCTTTTCGCCGTTGTATTACTAGGTCTGTTGTTGCTCTTCATTTTTCGACCAGTGTAAGGGGGTTTACTTGCCAATTCAACACTTGTTGAATATAGTGCCTCATCAATTGTTGAACCTCAAGGTTGGAGTATTACATGATGTCGGTCGAAATATTCAAATATTTGCTCACAGGCAGCTATGTTGTTTTAGTGTATTGGCTGTCGTGGGTTGGCATGCGGCGAACCAAGGATATCAGTGGTTTTTCCATTGGTAACAAAGACATGAGCCCCTATCTCATTGGCATTACTCTGGCCGCGTCCATCGCCTCAACGGCTACTTTCGTGATTAACCCAGGGTTTATCTATGTACATGGTTTTTCGGCCTATCTGCATTATGGTGTGGCGGGCTCCTTAGGTATTCTCACAGCATTTCTGGTCTTGTCTCGTGGCTTCCTGCGTTTGGGAGAAGAGAAGCAGGCTTTAACCATTCCCGACTGGATTTACCATCGTTATCAAAGTCGCGGCTTTAGTTTATTTTTTGCCTTTATCAATTTGCTGTCGGTCACATTTGTTGTCTTGATCTTAGTGGGTTGCAGTCTATTGATGACAGGAATTTTCCCCATTGAACAAAAACCGGCGCTGATCGTTGTACTGTTGTTTGTATTCTCCTATGTATTAATGGGCGGAACTTATGCCCACGCATATACCAATACGCTGCAAGGTATTATGATGATTTTGGTCACTATACTGCTATTCGTAGACGGCTTAAGCTACTTTGAAGGAGGTTTTTTTACTGCGCTTGAAAGTGTCAGCCAATCCTATGCGGCCGCCTACAACAGTGACAGTTCCTTGTATTACAGTTTCTTCTCTGTGTTTGGTAGTGGTTTTATTGTGACCTTCGCCTTGATGCTGCAACCCCATATTTTGACCAAAGTACTTTATCTGCGCAGTGAGGCAGATATCGGCAAGTTTATTGGTACCACGGTGATTGTTGGAACTCTGTTTACGCTGATCTTAATGGTGGGGTTTTACGCAAAATTAGCTGGGATGGATATACCGGCTCAAGACACGGTAGTACGTGAGTATTTGTTACATGAATTCAGTGACACGGCCGGCGGCAAGCTCACCCTAACGTTTATATTTATTACTCTGCTGGCCGCGGGCATGAGTACGCTGGACGGCATTCTAGTGTCTTTATCAGCAATGGTAGTGAATGACATTGTGAAACCCTTGAGTGGCGATCAGCGCTTGGGTTTAGCCTGGTCGCGCTGGGTGCTCATTGGCGTTGGCGTATTAGGGCTGGCCTTGGCTTGGAACCCGCCACCTTTGATCGGTCTATTTGCCCAGAAAGGCGTGTATGGTCTTGCGGCGGCTTCAATGGTGCCAATGTTGTTTGGGGTATTGTTTCGGGGCTACATTCCTCTCTGGAATGTGGTCGGCGCAGCTCTAATTGGCCTGCTGGCGCACTTTTATTTGAATCTTTTTGCCGGCCTTGTAAACCCAGCGGTTTCGGCCAGTTACGCAATTGTTTTATCAGCATTTTTTGCACTTAGCAGCCTTGCACTTTGGCGAGTATTTGGGCGCAAAAGCGTCGCAGAAATTAATTAGTTATTGACAATTCATCAAGCGTTGAATATTGTCGGCTGTAGATTCAACGCGTGTTGAATTTAGTATTTCAGATACTTCTCTTGAAATACTAGTGCTGGTAAGGCGCGAATTGAACTCAAGGGGATCGTTTGTAAGCAAGCGCTTGCGGCGTAACAATTAAAATGAATAAGCACGAACATAGGTGCCATATGATGCAGTCCAGAGACGAGAGAAAAAGAATAGCCAGTATTGTTGCCATGAGCAGTGCCATGGGCCTGTGCTCAATACCCGTTTGGGCACAAAGTGATGCTTCCTTTGCCTTGGAAGAAGTGGTGGTCACCGCGCAAAAACGCGAGCAGAACCTCCAGCAAGTACCAGTATCCATCACGGCTTATAACGCCGAAGAAATGGAACACAAGGCCATCACCTCAATTATCGATTTGGAAAAAAGCTCGCCTAACACTCAGCTGCGAGCGAGCAGAGCTACCAACTCCACCTTGACCGCTTACATTCGCGGCGTGGGCCAGCAAGATCCATTGTGGGGCTTTGAGCCGGGCGTTGGAGTTTATGTTGACGATGTTTATTACGCACGCCCTCAGGCTGCGGTTATGGACGTATTTGACGTTGAGCGCATCGAGGTATTACGTGGGCCACAAGGCACACTTTACGGTAAAAACACCGTAGGTGGTGCCATCAAGTACATCACCAAAAAAATGACTGGAGAGGGCACAGGTAAAGTCAGTGTGGCCGCCGGTTCTTATGGTCAGCAAGATTTTGTTTTGTCCGGTCAGTTGCCATTGATCGACAATAAGTTGTATGTGGGTGCGGCTGTTTCAAAAATGTCTAGAGACGGCTTCGGTACAGTTTCTACCGGCTACGATATCGATACTGGCACCTTTAGCAGCAGTGAAGAGAACTACAATAAAGACGTTAGCGTGGCTAGGTTGAGTGTGGAATACACGCCCACTGACAATTTGTTTGTACGTTTTGCCATGGACAAAACTAACGACGACTCCAATCAGATCTGCGGTACGCAATCAAGTCAGACGACTTTAACTCACCCCGCTACAGGCGAATTATTTCTGGCCTCGGGCGACCCTTACGATTCAGCTTGTGGCACCACTCATAAGTCTAATGTTGAAAATGAAGGTTTCTCTTTAACGGCACAGTATGACGTCAACGAACAGTGGGCAGTGAAATATGTCTATTCTGACCGCGAAGGCGAAACCCAGCAGTTTATTGATTTCGAAGCGACGCCACTAGACGCATTTGATGTGCCCGCGAAATATTCAGATGAACAACAAAGCCATGAGTTGCAAGTGAACTACACGGGCGAGCGTTTGGTTTTGGTGGGCGGAGTGTACTATTTTGAAGGTAACTCAGCCGGTGCTTTTGATGTTGTCTTAAACAACGCGCCCTACATGAGCGGCAGTCATTTAGATTTAGGTATCGGCGGTGATGTTGATACCGAAAGCTTGTCTTTTTATCTGAATGGTAGTTACAACATAAGCGATACTTTAACCTTAACCGCGGGTGTTCGCGCCACGGATGACGAAAAGAATTCCAACATTCAAAGGTTCCTGTATAACACGACAAACTCCTTTCCCTATTCCACCAATCAGGGAACTGGGTTTACCTTTGGCAATCCAGCCGACGACGTTTTCTTGCTAGCGTTTACAGATATTAACGACAGCGAAGCAAAAGACAGCTGGAATGAAATCAGTCCTTCGGTAAAGCTGGACTGGCAGATGAGCGATGCCCTGATGATGTATGTCAGCTACGCGGAAGGCTTCAAGTCCGGTGGTTTTGATATGCGAGGCAATGCGTCTACCAATCCCAGCGTGGCCGACGGTTATGATCCCGAGACGGTAGAAACTTGGGAAGCCGGTATTAAGTCTCAGTGGTTAGACAATCGCCTGCGCCTTAACTTCACCGTGTTTGACATGGATTACACAGATATGCAGCTGACTGTGCAAACGGCTCAGCCGGCCCCTGTGTTTTTCTCTTCAGACGTTGTGAATGCCGGTACTGCGGAAATTACTGGTGCTGAGCTAGAAGTGTTGGCACAAATATCTGAAGGTTTGACGGCCACCTTGTCTGTGGGTCATATGAACGCAGAGTTGATTGAAGTTATTTCAGCGGGTGTTGATGTGTCTGAAAGCTGGGAAATGTTGAACGCTCCTAACTGGACGAGTCAATTTGGCCTGAACTATGATCTAGACCTCGGTGATTCAGGGCGCATGGTGTTAAATGCCGCGGCGTCTTATCGCGATGCCAGCCGAAACTTCAACAACGCCATTTGCAGCTGTGATCAGGACGAGTCTTACACCGTCATTGACGCCAGTGTTAACTGGTATTCAAACGATGAGCATTGGTCCGCAAGCTTGTACGCCAAAAATCTTAACGATGAAGAGTACAAAACTGGCGGTTACAACCTGGGTTCAGGTGAGCTAGCGTTTTACGGCGCACCTAGAACGGTAACGGCGCGCTTGGCCTACGAGTTTTAATCAGGCCTTTTGTTTCAACCCCGCGCAGGCAATTGTGCCTCGCGGGGCATGCCCAAATAAACCTTTGTTGAGTTGTATTGAATGTCCTGTTACGAAGATTTTTGGTGTGAAAGTCACGACGGCTTAAAGTTGTATGCTCGCGACTATGGAAACACTGCTCCTTTAGCCACCATCGTGTGCATTCCAGGATTAACCCGAAATTCCGCTGATTTTGCTCCTCTGTGTGAACGGCTTGCGAAACACTACCGAGTGATTGCAGTGGACTTACGAGGGCGAGGTAAGTCGGATTACGACTCCGAGCCAAATAATTATTTCCCCGGTGTTTACGCAACTGACATGATGACCTTGTTAGATGCGCTGAGCCTGAAATCTGTGATTTTATTGGGCACCTCGCTGGGTGGTTTGGTGTCCATGTTGATGACCGCCATGCACCCTGAGCGCATAAGGGCAGTCATGATGAATGACATCGGTCCCGAGGCTAACCCAAAAGGCATCGACCGTATTAAAGCCTATGTGTGTGCCCCCTCAAGTGTTAACAACTGGGACGATGCCGTCAGTCGAACTCGAACTTCACTGGCAGAGGAATACCCCGACTTCCAATCTTCTGACTGGGTGAATTTTACGCACAACCTCTATCGAGAAAGTGCTGCCGGCGTTCCGGTGCTGAGTTATGACCCAGCCATTGCTCAACCTTTGTTGCAAAGTGAGGACAATGCCGTGCCTCCCGACCTTTGGCCCATTTTCAAGCAGATGAGCGATACACCGCTTCTGGTATTGCGTGGCGAGCACTCCGATATATTGATGCCGGAGAGTGTAGCCAAGATGCAACAAAATCACCCCAATATGCTTTTCGCAGAAATTCCTCTGCGTGGCCACACCCCTTTGCTGTCGGAAAAAGAATCCCTGCAGGCGATAGATCTTTTACTTAATTCCCTCTAAAACCCGCGCACAAAAAAGCCGGGCTATAAGCCCGGCTTTTTTCAAACGTAGCAGATATTAAACACTCTTACTAAAACTTATGCGTCTTCCATCTGGAAGCTTAAACCCGCATTGTCTTGCAGGCGATCGATAAGCAAGCTGCCCATTGCTGAGGCCGGAGTCCAAATACCGCCGCTGGCGGCTTCTGGGTTTTTGAGCAGGCACACCGCACTTTCCGCAATCATCTTGCTAGTAGAGCCGTAACCTGGGTCTTTGTCACCTTTAACGCTGGCGCGCAAAGATTCACCTTTTGCGTTTGTACCCACAAACAACACGTCGTAGAAGCCCGCTTCGCGCTCTTCACGAGTAGGGCCGTCACCTGGTTGTTGCTTATCATTGGCCATAGACTTGTCTGCGGCCACCATTTTCGCCATGGCCTCGCCTTTTTCACCGGGGCCGGTGAACAGCATTTCGTCATAGCTGAAGTCTGCACCGTATTCATGGTTCAACAAGAAGTTGGAGCGGTGTACATTTTTAGTATTGATGGTGGCCATCATAAAGGGTGCAGACCAGCTGCCCAGCTCTTCGTCATAGATAGGTTTCATGCCAGAGGGCTGCTCAGGGCCAGTGAAATCTTCTGTTAGTGCGAATGGATTGCCTAATACTTTGTACAACTCGGGGTTTTTCGCCGCGGCCGCCATTGTTTCTCTAAAGCTGGCCACAGTTCCGCCTGAGGAGGTGCCTTGAATGCCACGTACACGACCTTTAACGCGAGTGAGGCTTGAGCCCAGTTGCTCTTTGGCCGCTTGCTGTAAAAAGTAGATGCCCATGTCGAAAGGGACAGAGTCGAAACCGCAGGAGAATACAATTCTAGCGTTGCTGTTTTTTGCGCTGGCCTGGTGCTTGCCAATCATTTCGTTCATCCACGCGGGTTCGCCGCAGAGATCAACGTAATCGGTGTCGCTTTCAATACAGGCCGCCACTAACTCAGAACCGTATAACTGGTAGGGACCAACAGTGGTCAACATAACCTGAGAGCGAGCCAGCATAGAGCTCACTGAGGCGGGGTCACTCGCATCGGCTACCACTAAAGGCACGTCTTTAGGGATGCCGATTTCGTCTCGTACCGCCACTAATTTATCCATGCTGCGACCGGCCATGGCCCACTTCACATCGCCATTGACACCATATGTCAGGTTTAAATATTCACACACTAAACGGCCGGTGTAGCCTGTTGCGCCGTAAACAACAATTCCAAATTCTCTTTCTGTAGACATAATCTATTTCCTCGGATATCGAATAACAGTGTAGATTAAATAAAACGATCCATTTCTTGATGGAGTACATCGGCGAGCAATTCGCTGCCTTCAGCTCGGGCAAACGCTTCGTCCATAGCTTTGAAGCGGTTTTGTGGCACGGAGCGGTAGTTGGGGTGAGTGAAAATATACAACTCTTTTGCCTTAACGGCTTCCACCACACGCTGGCCTACCAAGTCTGGGGCTAAACCTGCGTTCACCACATCGCTCATGTGCTTGGCCATCGCCGAATTCTGCGCAGACGTTTCCTTAGATTCGCTACCCGCATTGTCACTTTTATAGCTTGATTGCTTGTTGCGAGTGGAAAGATTAATCCGGGTGCGAACAAAAGCAGGGCACAGTACCGATACTTCGATATTGGCAGGCGCCAATTCAAGACGCCAGCTTTCCGACATACCTACCACCGCCATCTTAGTTGCCGTATAAGCGCCCGCATAAGGAATGCCCGTCATACCTGCCATAGAAGCGACATTGATCATCCAGCCGCCTTCACCGTGTTCTCTAATCAGCGGTACAATCGCGTGCGCCCCATGGACTACGCCCATCAAGTTCACATCCAGCACCCAAGCCCAGTCCTTCACATCAGTCTTTTCAATAGGGCCAGGTGTACCACCAACGCCCGCATTGTTCACCAGCATATGCACCTTGCCAAAACGCTCAAGGGCCGCTGCGCCAAATTGTTGCCACTGCGCAGGGTCTGTAACATCCATGAGCACCGTCAAAACCTCAATGCCTTCTTGAGTCAGCGTCTCTTCAGCCTTGGCCAGCTGGCCGGCATCAATATCACCTAGCACAACATTCATGCCTTGTTGGCCCATAGCTTTAGCAATAGCAAAGCCAATGCCTTCTGCGCCGCCACTGATGAGGGCGGTTTTACCTGCGAAAGTGCTCATTCGTTATCCTGTACGTAAATTAGGGGTTAACCTGTATGTTTCTCAAGGAGCTAAGACTAGCACTTTTTGCGGTAGAAGGAAGGTCAAATTTGAACATTGAGTATCTTTTTATGAGCATTTAATCATAAATAGGTTTTAGCTATTAGACAAATTCATATAATAAAATATACCAATTAATCCGATAGGGTTACAGTAGCTACACATTCACTAAGCCAAGAGGCCGCAAACATGTTCCAGTCCAAAGAAGGTCAAGCCGTTCCACAAGTTGTTTTCCGCACACGTCACAACAATGACTGGCTTCCTGTAAGCAGCAATGACATTTTTGCCGGCAAAAAAGTTATCGTATTTTCCTTACCCGGAGCCTTTACCCCCACCTGCTCCTCCACCCACTTGCCGCGCTACAACGAATTAGCCCAAACCTTCAAAGCCGAAGGCATCGATGAGATCGTTTGTATCAGCGTTAACGACGGCTTCATCATGGAAGCATGGGGTCAAGACCAAGACGCCGCAAACATTCGTTTACTGCCAGACGGCAACGGCGAATTCACCGAAGGCATGGGCATGATCGCCGATATGTCAGAAGTAGGTTTCGGCAACCGCTCATGGCGCTACTCCATGCTGGTTAATGACGGCATGGTAGAAAAAATGTTCATCGAACCCGTAAAGCCCGGCGACCCGTTTGAAGTATCAGACGCCGACACCATGCTCAATTACATCAACGCAGACGCTAAGCAACCTTCACGCGTCACTTTGTTCTCTAAGCCCGGTTGCGCACACTGCCAGCGTGCCAAAAGCGCACTCAGTGATAAAGGCATGCCCTACGAAGAGATTGTTCTCGGCGCGGGCGGTGTAAGTTTCTCAAGCTTGGCTGCGGTCACAGGCGCAGGTACTACGCCTCAGGTGTTCATTGATGGCAAGTTGATTGGTGGTGCTGATGAGTTGGAGGCTTATTTAGCGTAGTGGGGTTTGTGCTAGGTCTTCTATTCTGTAAAATTAATTGGATTTTTTAAAAGCATTGGCAAAGCTTCACTTTTCTTTTTTTAATTACGCTTTGAAAGTTTTTAAGCGTGGAGAGATGAGGCTTGGCAGGGCTTTGTTAGTTTCGCCCATTCAGGACGCGTTTTTAGCTTTTTCCCCTGACCAAGGTCTTTGAGCGAGGACTGTTTGAGCGTCTCCTTGCGAGTTCCGCAGCGGCTTGGTCAGGGGGAAAAGCGTGCGTTCGGGCGAAACTAACAAAGCCCTGCCAAGCCGGAGCCTTCCCACGATCTAAACCCCACTTCTACATGGCAACCAACTTTGTAGGTCGATTCTTAGAAAGCAAATACAGCGAAATAAAGAAAGTAAACATCTCCGCCAGCGGTATAGATACGTAAATTCCCGTGTCTCCAAACCACCGTGGCAGCGTAAGCAAAAACAACCCCGGTAAAACCAGACTGCGGGAAAAGGCAATAATGGCTGACTCCAGTGGTTTGTGCATCGCCGTGAAATAAGACGTTAAAGTAATATTCAGGCCATTAAAAATAACCGCGGGCCAGAAAATTGCCATGAAAGCCAAAGCGATATCAATAGTGTCAGCTTCGTCCTTATTGAGAAACAAACCGATCAGCTCATCAGGGAAAATTGTCAGAAGAAGCGCGAAGACTAGGCCGACAGAAAGTGATGACGTAAGCGCAATACTTAAAAACGCCCTGATTCGGGTCGGTTGTTTTGCGCCGTAGTTTTTACTTATCGTAGGTTGCAAAGATTCGCTGATGCCGTAGCAAATCATTAAACCTAAATACACGATGTAACTGATCACCGAGAAAGCCGCTAGCCCAGCAACGCCCAAACGGGTGATCATTATCCAGTTGAATAATAAAGTCATGATGCCAACCGACATCTCGTTGGCAAATTCCGATACCCCATTGGCGGCGGCCTGAGTAATTTTGTTCCACCCACCTTTGAGCCAGCGAAGTTCTAAACCGTTTTTACGCTTCAGTAGGGGAGGCAACAAAGCCAGCAGAATTACCGTTTCGGCGATGCCGGTGGCATAAGCTGCGCCCTTGATACCTTTGCCCAGCTCGACGATAAATAACCAATCTAAACTGATGTTCACTACGGCGCTGGCGAGAAGGGCGCCGTTGGCAATCATGGGGTGGCCTGCGGCCCTTACGAAGTAGAATAGCGTCAAACCTACCAGCAAAGGCGGTGCAAAGAGAAAGATAATTTGCAGGTAATCTTTTACCAGTGGGCGAAGTTCATCGTTCGCTCCGAGTAGGGAAATCAAGAAGTCTAAACACAGCAGAGATACGCCACTTATGACGAGTGAACCCACTAGCATGATGGCTAGGGTTTTGGTGAAAACATCCGCCGCACTGGTGAGGTCTTTTTCACCGATGAATTTTCCATAAGTGACAGAGCCCCCTACGGCTAGGGTAAATACTAGGGCGTAGAGCAATGTCATCACTGGCAGGGCAAGGTTAATGGATGCTAGTGCTTCAGAACCTACGTAGTTGCCCAGAAATATGCCGTCCACAATTGCGGCAGTGGTAATAGACAGCATGCCCAAAACTGAGGGAATGGCGTAGCTAAAAAAGGTGGGCACCACTTTTGCGGTGAGTGGATCGTATCGCTGGCTCATGGCTTACTCAGGGAAAATTGGTCGAAGGGGATGATATCGATGGAAAGCTAATTGATCAATCAGACCTTTAGGATTTTGTATATGGTTAGCGGCGATCAACTAGGTTTACATGATTCCCGATAGGCACTGGGTGACACCCCTTCCCAGCGGCGAAACGCCGAAGCGAAGTTGCTTTGGTCGTTAAAACCCAGACTTAAACTGATGTCCACGATCGAGCGAGTTGAATCCGCTAGATACTCTTTGGCTAAGTGGCGGCGAACTTCTTGTAACAGTTGCGCAAAGCTGGTGTTTTGAGCTGCTAGCTTGCGCTGCAGTTGTCGCACGCTTAGGTTCAGGCTTGCGGCGATGTCTTGTTGTTTAGGCTCGCCTTCTTGCAGTCGATTGCGAATTTCATTTTCCACTTGCAGCACAACATCTCCACGATCGAACTGCTGGAGGTAATCCAGTGCTACTGACTCACCCGCTTGGGCCAGAGCGGGGTTGCCAGACTTGCGCAGTTTGCCCATGGCGGCGTCAGAAATAATGGTTGCATCCATGTTTGACGCAAAGTGAATTGGGCATTGAAAGACTTGTTGCCAGGGAGAGGGATCTTTGGGTTCAGCGCGAATAAAGTGCACCTCTACTAGGTCGTGGTGATCCAGCGGCTCGGCTAGGAGGTAGAGGAAGGCGTCCATGGCTTCGTCGGCCACTTGCCTGCGCAGCTTGGGTTCTATTCTCCAATCTACTACCCAGTGTTTATCCTCTCGTTGGTAGAGCTCGATGGAGGCAACGTTACTCACTAGACGGCTCAATTTAGTGGTGCGCTCTAGAGACTCTTGAAGAGTGCCGCTGGCGTCTATGGCCATTCCCATGCCGTGAAGCGCGGTGGAGGAGCGGTGCTGGGGCACGCTTAATCCGAAGGCCGGGTTGCCGGTGACGGCAACACAGCGATGCCACAACTTGGTCATGTCGGTGACGCGGTATCGGGCGTTGGGGTCCATGGTTCGGGCGATATCCAGCCCGGCCTCTGCAAATACCTGCCGGCTGTTAAAACCCTGTGCCTCAAGGGTGGACGCGATGGCTCCTGCCCAGGTGGCGAGTGTGGTGCTGTGTGTGGTCATTTATTCACTATTGCTCTCAATGCGATGAATCGCTTAAGCCTTGTACGATTTGTTCTCGCGGTAAGCTCCGATCGGAATGCTGGCACCGTTAGTTGGCGTTTTGCCACCAGAGTGGCTTCAGCATATCTCCTAGCATGGTTTTGTCACCATCCTTATAGCGCTCTATGGCCGGAGGTTACCACAGCGGTCACGGCGGTACACACCAAAGATATTTACGGAGTAGACTCGATGTTCAATAAGATACGCCCTTATTCTCTCGCACTATTAGCCATTTTACCGCTCGCAAGTGGAGTGCAGGCGCATCCACCTGTTGCCAGTTCTCTGGATGCCCATACTCAGGAATTTGAGCGCAAAGTTTATAAAGTGACCGAAGGTGTCTATCAGGCTGTGGGCTTCGCCTTGGCTAATTCCATTATGATTGAAGGTGACGACGGCATCATTATTGTCGACGTTACTGAGAGCGTAGAAACGGCTGAAGAAGTATTGGCCGAGTTTCGCAAAATTACCGACAAGCCAATCAAGGCATTAATTTACACTCACAACCACGCCGACCATGTCTTGGGCGGCAAGGGCTTTCTGCCCGGCGACAGTTTGGGTGACTTGCCCGTTTACGCCCACGACAGCACTAATCTCTACATCAACCGGTTCGGCAATATTATTCGCCCCATTGTTGAGACCCGCAGTGCCCGCATGTTTGGCACTCAGCTTCCCGAGGGGCCAAGTGGCGTGGTCAATGATGGCATTGGCCCGTTCCTCGCCGCCAATGGCGGTGCTCACGGCGGCACGGTGGGTTTAATCCGCCCCAATACAACATTTGATGACAAGTTGTCGTTGACCATTGCCGGTGTTGATATCGAGCTGGTGCATGCTCCGGGTGAAACCAATGACCAGTTGTTTGTTTGGCTGCCTAAGCAGCGTGTGCTGTTGCCCGGCGATAACGTTTATAAAGCTTTCCCAAATATCTATACCATTCGCGGCACGCTGTACCGAGATCCTATGAAATGGGTGCAGAGCTTAGACAAGATGCGGGCCCTGAAGCCCGCTTTCATTGCGCCAAGTCACACCCGCCCCATTGTGGGCGAGGCCGAGGTGGCCGATGTGCTGACCGTTTACCGCGATGCGATTCAATACGTTCACGATCAAACCGTTCGCTGGATGAATGCAGGCCTAACGCCCGATGAAATTGTTGAGCGAGTGCAGCTGCCTGCGCATTTAAAAAACCACCCTTTTCTTTTGGAACATTACGGCACCGTGGCTTGGTCAGTGCGCAGTATCTTCAGTGGATACCTAGGTTGGTTCAACGGTGATGCGGCGACCCTGAATCCCGTGGCGCCCCGCGCTAAGGCACAGCATATTGTAGCGCTGGCGGGTGGGCGTGATCAGGTGCTGGCGTCGGTGCGTAAGTCTATCGATAAAGGTGATTATGCTTGGGCGGCTGAATTGTCCGCGCATTTAGTGCGCTTAGACAGTGCTGATCAACAGGCTGCAAACTTAAAAGCCGAGGCCTTTGAGCACTTGGGTGCACTTTCGGTATCGCCCAATGGTCGTAACTTTTATCTGACTCAGGCGCTCGAGCTGCGTGGTCAAATTGAAGTTAAATCAGACCGTAACTATACCCCGGACCGCCTAGAGTTTGCTAAGAGCATGCCAATTAACCAGGTCTTAGAAGCCTTAACCGTTAGTCTCAACGCGGAAGACACATTGAATTTAAATCAAACCGTTGAGTTGGAATTTGAAGACATTGATGAAACCTACAGCTTTCACATTCGCCAAGGTATAGCGGAGCTGCGCGAGGGCGGCGCTGAGCGCGCTGATCTGCGAGTTAAAGTGAGCAGCAGTGCCTGGACCGATATGTTGCTGGGGGTGCAGTCGGTTCCCGCGGCACTTCTTACCGGCGCCGTAAAATTGGAAAACCGTTTTACAGATGTTCCGGCTTTTATCAACTTCCTACTGCTGTTCAAACCGAACGAAGCCTAAGCAAATACAAGTATTAAATACGTTTAGAAATTTACCCTAAGTCAATACAACAATAAGATAAACGGAAGAGACAAGATGAGAAAAAATCAAAGCGGAACCTGGAAAAAAACCTCATTGGCCGTGGGCATATTATTGCCAACAATGGCTCTAGCTCAGAGTGATTTTCAGATTGAAGAAATTGTCGTCACCGCGCAAAAGCGGCAGCAGAGCCTGCAAGATGTGCCGGTTTCTGTGAGCGTGGTCACCGGCACTGCTATTGCCGAAACCGGAATCAGCAATCTGGATGAATTGTCGACCCTGGTGCCCAACCTAAGTATCACTGAGGGCTCGCAAACCACCTCCATAACGCTGCGCGGCTTGGGTTCAGGTATTAATCAGGGCTTCGAGCAATCTGTGGGCATGTTTATCGATGGCATCTATGCCGGCCGCGATCGTCAGTTTCGCTCGCCCTTTTTGGACGTTGCCGCAGTAGAGGTATTGCGTGGCCCTCAAGGCACCTTGTTTGGAAAAAATACCATTGCCGGCGCACTGAACATAAGCACCGCTAAGCCGAGCAATGAATTTGAAGCTTCTCTGCGCCTCACCAATGACCCCAAGTACAAAAGTTACGGTGTTGAAGGAATTATTTCCGGTGCCATCACCGATACCCTTCAGGGTCGTCTTGCGCTCAAGCAATCCGAAAGCGATGGCTTTATCAATAATACGCTCTTAAACGAAGACGAGCCGAGCAAAGTGGAAACTGTCGCCCGCGCCACCCTTGTGTGGTCTCCCAGCGATGAGCTGACCCTGACGGCCAAATATGAAATCGGCCGGTTTGATGTCAGTGGTGAGGCCAATCGCATTGATGTCGACGGTGGTTGGGGAGAGGTGTTTCGCACCATAGACCCTGACTTTGCCACCTCGGATGACTATGCTCGCTCTACGGACTTGGCTGAGTTTTCTGCCAACGACAATGAAAGTTTTACCCTCAATGTTGATTACAGTCTGGGCGAATACACTCTAACGTCCATTACGGGTTACTCAGAATATAATTACTCCGACTCCCAAGATGTAGACTTCTCACCGCTTGAAGTGTTGAACCAGTATCAAGACCAGGATTTTGAGCAGTTCAGTCAGGAATTTCGTATTACCTCCCCCTTGAGTGATACCTTCGACTTTCTGGCCGGGGCCTACTATCAGTCTTCTAGCCTAGACCACCGAAAAAATCTCGATTCTAATATCGGCAATCTCGTGGGTGGCGTACCGGCCGTGGGAACCTTTAATGGCTTTCCGGTAGGGTTTAACCCTTTCAGTGTTGCAGAGTTATTAGCACCAGCGGCTTTTTTCAACCCGGGAGTGGGGCCGCTTCCCATTAACGCTAGTGCCTCGATTTTTTCCACGGCGAGCCAAAGCAGAAATGGTGGTGTTGTGGGTGGCGGGCGCATCAGTAATTTTTCTCAAGAGGCTGAAACTTGGGCACTCTATGGACAGGGCGATTGGCATGTGCGCGATGACCTGCAGTTGAGCTTTGGTTTACGCTATGCCGAAGAGACCAAAGACGTTACGCGGGATCTGTTTCTTCACGCCTTCGGCAGCGAGCTTGAGCTTGATTCAAATGATCCAGCCAATGCATTGTCTATCGGTATTCAAAATGGTGTCTTCAGTACCGCCAAGCATTCTTTGCAAGACGGCGAAACCGTTGAAAACCTCTCACCGTCCGTTAAAGTAATTTTTAATCTCAGTGATGACATCATGGTTTATGCCAGTGTCAGCAAGGCCTTTAAGTCTGGAGGCTACAGTGAGAGTGGCACCGACGGCGATGTTGACGGCTTCCATTTTGATGACGAAGAGGCGCTGGCCTTTGAGTTGGGCAGCAAGCTGCGCATTTTTGATGGTCGCGGTTCACTGAATCTAGCGCTCTTCCAAACCAATTATAAAGACCTTCAGGTCAGCGCCTTTGTGGGTGACAAATACGTTGTTGGCAACGCCGCCGAGGCCACCTCTAGAGGTTTGGAAGTGGACAGCGTCGTGCGCTTGACCGATGGTCTGAGCCTCAAGGCTTCCATGGCCTATCTGGATGCCACTTATGATGAATTTGCCAATGCATCATGCACACTTGCGCAAATACAGTCTTCTGGGGCGACCGCGAAAGACTGTGCTCAGGACTTGGGGGGCGAGACACTGCCTTTTGCGCCTGAATGGAGTGCAAATGTTGGCTTGGAACATTTCACTGACTTGAATAGTAGTCTTGAATTGCGGACCAATCTGATGCTGAATTATACGGGTGAGCAGTACTTAGCGCAGGACCTTGATATACAGGCTTTAGAAGAAAGCCATCTCACCCTGAATGGCCGAGTGTCTTTGATGAACATAGAAAGCAATTGGGAGTTAGCCTTGGTGGGTAAAAACCTGACGGATGAAAAAATCCGAACTTATGCTAATGACGTACCGCTGATGGACGGGGCTTACTTCACCTACATGGGTATACCGCGCACAGTAGCGATTCAGTTTGGTCTTTCTTATTAAAGGCGAGTGCGAATTAAAGGAAAGTACGATTTAAAAGAAGGTGCGATTAATGCCTGTGTTGTGAAGGCATTGATCGCTAAAGTATGAGTCTTTCGCTTTGGCGGAAGGCTCTGGGTGTTAATCCTGTCTGGCGTTTAAACGCATGGCTGAAAGCCGCAGTTTCAGAATAACCTAGCAAGAGGGCAATCTCAGAAATACTTCTATCGCTGTGCTTCAAGCGCTCGCGCGCCATGTGCAGGCGAGCCCGGTCCAGTAGGTAGGAAAAATTGGTGTTCTCTTGTTTTAAACTTAATTGTAACTTGCGGGCGCTGGTGTTCAGTTGCTGAGCTAGCGATGCCAATGTGGGGGTGCCAAGCAGTATCAGTTGTTGTAAATTGAACTCAATCCATTCCATTCCTTTTAAAGCCATCGGTGCTCCGCTTAAGGCCTGCTCGGCCTGATGGCGTAGCAGGCGATACAGCCTTGGGTCGGCAAAAGTATTGCGTTGATGCAAATCGGTGCGCTTCACTACCAGTGCATTCACGGGGCAATTGAAGTGCACGTTTTCACCAAAATTCCGTACCAATAAGGCTTTATGGGTTGGTTGCTCATGGCTTAACTGAAGCTGGATTGGTCGCCAGCGACGGCGTCTTAAAACCGTTCTTATAATGTTGGTCAGCCAGCCCAAACCCTGTTCATTAATTTGCGGAGCCGCTTCTGACTGTGGTTTAACTAGGGAGAAGCACAGCAAGCAGTGATCTTCTGATGTGCTGCTGATGTCGACGGCAAAGCCCTGCAAGATAATGGGTAAATACCGTTGAAAGTCACTCAGTGCCTGAGACAGGGTCGGGGCGTTGATCGCGAGGTAACCTAAAAGCCCGGCATTTTTCGGGCGAGTCATGGTGCCAAACTGTGCGCCAAATGATCGCGCATCAAATTCCCTCTGAATGGTTTCGTAAAACGCGACATACGCGGACAGCGGTACATTACAGTTTTCTTGACCAATACTGCTGATAGGAATACCGCAGGCGTGGAAAATTTCCGCTGGCTTGCCAACAAATCGTGCCAGCGCCAAATCCAGCCCCGTTAAGGCCACGCCACTGACTCTCGGCGTTCGGTTTTTTGTGAGTGAGGGGTCCATTAGGGTGTTTTTTGCCTTTAATAACAACTTTTGGGTATCTAGTATCAAGTAAATTGAAGGTGTTGTCCCTAAAATTGCGCGAGTTTCTTAGCATTGAGCAATAGGCCACAACAACAGGGCGCGACACTTTGGTGTGAACGTCAGGGGAGGAGAGCACTATGAAATCTTTTACTAGCTTGATAACGAAGATGACCCAGGCCGCAGTTAGCGGTGATGGAGACCGAGTAGCCGAATGTTTTACGGCCGATGGACTGTATCACGACTGTTTTTACGGGACTTTTCAGGGGCAAGACATCGCCCGCTTGATTACAGATTTTTTCCATAGAGACGCGACTAACTTTCGCTGGGACCTGCACAACCCGGTTGAGCAGGGAGAGTGGGCTTATGTGCGTTATGTCTTTAGTTACAACTCACGTTTACCTGGAGCGAAAGGCCGTCGCGGCATGTTTGAAGGAGTTTGTGTCTGCCAGCTTAAGGATGGAAAAATCCATGATTACCACGAAGTCGCAAACGCAGGTACGGGCTTAAAGATGGTGGGATTTTCCCCAGAGCGACTGGACAAATTTATGACGAGGGAGGCGGATGCTTTAGCGGCGCGGCCTGAAAGTCGAGCCCACGTCAGTACCGATACAGCGGAGACTGTGTGATGACAGAGGATGTAATTATCGAGCGTCACGCACACATTTTGCACTTGCGTATGAACCGTGTGGCTAAAAAAAATGCATTGACTCGCGGTATGTATACGATGATGGCAGACGCCATTTTTCGCGCTGAAAATGACCCCGATATTCGTGTCATTTTATTTTCGGGTGCGCCCGGCTGCTTCACCGCGGGCAATGACTTGAAAGATTTTCAAGAGCAACCACCTCGAGATAAGGCCGCCCCGGTCTATCGATTTATCACAGCGCTGGCGCAATCGACTCTGCCGATGGTGGCTGCGGTTGATGGTATCGCGGTGGGCATAGGTCTTACCCTTTTACTTCATTGCGATATAATTTTGGCCAGTGAGCGGGCCAAATTTCAGTTGCCGTTTGTTAATCTAGGTTTACTCCCCGAGGCGGGTTCGACCTATTTGTTGCCAAAGTTAGTGGGTCAAACACGGGCTTCGGAATTACTGATGACGGGAAGGCTTTTTGAAGTGCAAGAGGCTTTCGATCTTGGCATTGTTAGTCGGGTTATACTTTCCGGCGCGGCCAGTGAAGAATCCTCAAATAGCGCTTCTCCAGAGGGTTCTCCGCTAGAACGTGAAGCTCGGCGAGTGGCTGAAGAGCTAGCTGCAAAACCACCCCAGGCATTAAGGGCGACCAAGCGATTACTCAAGCACGATCGCGATCAAGTTGAAAACCGCATCCAGTGGGAAATTCTGGAATTCTCTGAGCGTTTGGATTCAGCTGAGTGCAAGGAGGCTCTCGCAGCCTTTCAAGAAAAACGTAAGCCAGTGTTTACGGCTTAATAGAGTGCGAGCGGCTCTGGGCGCGAAAGTCTCTGGGGCTGCAGCCTAAGTGCTGGCGAAAACAGCGGGTGAAATAGAGTGGGTCTGTGTAGCCCACGAGTTCCGCTACCTTATTGATGGCCTGCTGTGTTTGTACTAAAAGTTGTGAGGCTCGGGCCATGCGTCGCTCATCTCGCCAACGCAATACGCTGGTGCCAGTTTGCTGCTTGAACAGTGACGACAAACGCGCAGGTGAAAGCCCCACCTCTTCGGCCAAGTCATTCACCGTAAAAGGGCGGTCAAAGTTGTGCGAGATAAATGTCACCGCATTGCTAATTCGGGGGTCCATGACACCTTGCTGCCCATCGGGCGCCAGTTGGCGGCAGCGGATAAGAATTTGTTCTAACAAATTTCTCGCCAGCTGATCCACAAAGGGTAAGTTGCCTTTGAAGTTTTCGATTACGCTTTCAAACAATTGCTGCAGCGCTGCGAAGTCGTCGCCCTCTGTGTGCAGGTGGTAAATATTAGGCCCAACTTCAGGCCACTTTAACCATTCCAACAGACCTTTGTCGGCAGGGAAATAAATCCAAATGTGAGTCCACTCTTCGGCACTTTCTTCACGACGGTAATCGTAGAGAGCGTCGGGGGACAGTAGGGTGAGATCGCCAGGCTCTGTGGTCAATTGTTGACGGATACAGTTGAAGCTGCCTTTGCCGCTGGTGGTTAATTGCAGTGTCCAGCCGATTTTAGTATGCGGCCGTTTAAAAAATAGGTCGCTGATACTGTCTTTGACCGCTCGGGTCACTCCTGGTGTTATCTGGTCGCTAAACAGCGCCTCAACATCTTCCATGGAGTTGTATACATTCAGTATAAATCGGGTGGCGTCGGCAGTAGAGATGGCCTCTGGCTTGAGAAAGTAAGGGCTCCAATACTGAATGAGTTGGGCGGCTTTGGGGTGCCTGTGAAGTAGGGAATCTTGTATTTCTTCTTTTAGGTTTCGGGTCAAGTTGTCGGCAACGCTGCCTTTGTGGTCCCCGTGGATAAAGTAACAGGAAAATATGAAGTCCTCTTTCGCCACCGCGTGGCCATTGAGCATTGCCCAGTGAGAGAGTGCTACTTGGTTTAATGGCTTCATATGAGAGAATTGTCCATATATTGGTTGGGTTTTTTTCATTCTATTCTCTATGAAGCCCTGTAACAATAGGCTCATGGCCGGCTGGGCTTGCGCGGTACAGAATGAAATAACAAAAACGTCTATATTCCTCAGGGGGTGCAGACAAAAAAAATCCGCGCGGGGCCGACAGCTTACAAATGAGAGCTAAAATTAAAAAAAACACCGGAGAGCAACTATGCCGCTAAAGAAACGCTATCTCGCAAGCACAATCGCGTGGGTCACCACTGCTTTACTTTCGCCCCAGATCGCGCTTTCGAGCGAAGGTTTTGAGCTGGAAGAAATTATTGTCACCGCCACCAAGCGCGCGGAAAGTGTGCAGGATATTGCAGCGGCCGTAACGGCCCTGAACGCAAATGTTTTGGCTGAGAGAGGCATCGTAAACATTGAAAGCTTGGCCGCTTCCGTGCCTGGTATGCATTTCTCTCAGGCAGGTGCCGATACACGAATCACCGTTAGGGGCATTGGCGCGGAGCAAAACACCGTGACCGGCGATCCTGGAGTGGCTTTCCATATCGACGGCGTTTACCAGGCTCGTGCCAGCGCAGGTGCGGCCCTGTTTTATGATCTTGAGCGAGTTGAAGTGCTGCGAGGGCCTCAAGGTACACTTTACGGTCGCAATGCCACGGGCGGTTCAATTAATGTCATCTCCAAGGCGCCCGCAGATGAATTTGGCGGCAAGTTTGAGCTGCAAGTAGGTGAATTTAACCAGCAAGTGTTCAAAGGTGTTTTAAATGCACCACTCATTGCAGATAAATTGCTCGCGAGAGTGAGCGTGCGGCAGGAAACACGAGACGGGTATTATCAAAATACTGCGGCTGGCAGCTCAGATCTAGATGACGTTGATAGCGTTAACCTGCGCACTCAGCTGCTGTTCATGCCCAACGAAAATGTCGATGTGTTGTTGGCAATGAATTACGCCACTCAGAAAGGGGCGGGCAATGGCGCGCGCGTGGACGGTGCCTATCCCATCAGTTTTTTTCCGATCAACCAAATAACCTCAAACTTGGGCGGTACGGGTCTGCTGCCTTATGTCTATCCGCAAGCGTCTGGTGTGCCCAGCGCCAACCCTAGTGGTGATTGGCAAGTGAGCACCAACGGTGAGCAAAACCGGGACAACGAGCGCAAGGGCGCCAGCGTCACTGTCAATTGGGACTTGGGTTCTATTGCTTTTAAATCTATCAGCGCTTGGCAAGACAATGTAGTAGACGAAGTCAGAGATGTAGACTTCACCGATGCAGAAATAATGAATGAATATCGCTTGCAAGACAGTCGTCAGTATTCTCAGGAGTTGCAGCTTAGCTCCACGGATGAAGGCCCTTTGCAATGGCTGGCGGGAGCCTATTGGCTCAAAGAAGAAACGTCTGCTAACTACTGGCTGTTTGATGATGGCAGCGGTTTGAGCGCACTTGTCTACAACAACCCATTTTTACCTTTGCAGCCTGGTGTGCCCAGTTTTTTCATCGGTATGCCCTATTTTGGTACGGTTGATAGTGGTCAGGGTTTCGATGCAGTATTTGGCAACGAGAGTGTGATTAATAGCGAGTCACTGGGTGCGTTTGCCCAAGCCAGTTATGAGCTGAATAGCGATTTAACAGCGACGGCGGGTGTGCGCTGGAGTGAAGACAAGAAAGACGCTGATATTCGCTTCAAACGTTTTGGCAATAATTTCTTAGTGCCTGAATCAGAGTTTTCCAAAAGCGACAGCTGGGACGCCTTAACCTGGAAGTTGGGTCTCGACTGGTTTGTTACCGAAGACAGCATGGTTTACGCCACAGTGTCGACGGGCTTTAAGTCCGGAGGTTTTTTACAGGACCCTCAGTCCGACTCATACGACGAAGAACATATCCAGTCTTGGGAATTAGGTTCGAAAAATCGATTCCTCGACGGCAAAATGCAAGCGAATGTGAGCGCTTATTATTACGACTACGAAGACATGCAATTGTCTACTGTGTTGAATAACCAGTTGGTGACTACCAATGCCGGTGAGGCCGATGTGTTGGGCTTGGAAGTTGAATTGTTAGCTCGACCAATAGACGCATTAGAGTTAAGTGTGGCGCTGGCACACACGCGAGCGAAATTTGTCGACTATCAAGCTGACAACCCCCTTGTTCCGGGTGTAACGGTAGAGGTGCTGGACAACAATGAGATGGCTCGCTCGCCAGACTGGACCATGAATGTTGCCGCGGCCTATACGATTGATTTGGCTTACGGGTCTCTAACGGCCAGCGCCAATATGTTTTGGACCGACGAAGTGTACTTCAGTGCGTTCAATCGACTGAATGATCCATCTGATTACCAAGGTGGTTATCATGTGACAGATCTTCGTTTACATTTTGCTAGCAATGACGATGTGTGGTTTGTATCCCTCGCGGCAAAAAATCTAGAAGATGAATTGGTTGCGAGCAATGCTTCACCTCGCAGTGACTTGGGTGGCCCAGATGCCACCATTCAATGGCAGGCGCCCAAAACTTGGTCTTTGTCAGCGGGTTATAATTTCTGATCAGTAAATGTGCCTAGGCGCGCGAGGGCAGTGCAATGCATTGCCTGTCCTCGCTTTGGCCTGAGAAAAAGGATTGATAGTTTGAGAGCAACCAATACCACGTCGAAGGTGACCCAATGATTGCGGCGAGTTATCGTTTATTGCGGTTTGTTTTTCTTTGCGGCATTGCGGTGTCAGCAATGGGGGCGGATCCCGTTGTGCAGCATTCGCCGAAACCCAATATTGTTTTTATCTTTGCCGATGACATGGGTTATGGCGATGTCGGTGCCTATGGGGCGCCCACCATTAAAACCCCCAATATTGATCGCATGGCCGCTGAAGGTGCGAAATTCAATGAGTTTTACGCGGCCTCGCCGGTGTGCACTCCGTCGCGGGCGGCTTTACTCACAGGGCGTTATCCCATTCGTCAGGGCATACACGATGTATTTTACCCCGAGAGCTTTCAGGGTATGGACCCGGAAGAAACCACTGTCGCAGAGATATTAAAATCGGCGGGTTATGCCACTGGTATAGTGGGTAAATGGCATTTGGGGCATCATCAAAAATACATGCCTTGGAATCAAGGCTTTGATCAATTTTTTGGCGTTCCCTACAGCAATGACATGGGTGGTTTGTATTACTTTGATAATCAAACAATACAGTTTGAAGACATTGATCAGCGCTACATGACACGAACTTATACAGAAAAGTCTCTTGATTTTATTGAGGCTCATCAAGACGAACCGTTTTTTCTTTACCTTGCTCACAATATGCCACACGTGCCGCTTTATGCCTCGCCAGAATTTGAGGGAAAATCGGCAGGGGGCCTCTACGGTGATGTGATAGAGGAACTCGATTGGAGTGTGGGAGAGATACTGAAAAAATTGCAGGCATTAAACCTCTCCTCAAACACCTTGGTTGTTTTCACCAGCGACAACGGTCCTTGGTTATTGATGGGCGATCATGGCGGTTCGGCAGCGGGCTTGAGAGAAGGCAAGCAATTTACCTTTGAGGGCGGCATGCGAGTGCCTGCCGTGGCTTTTTGGCCGGAACACATCCCAGCCGGTATTGAACCTGAAGGTTTGGCAACAATGATGGATTGGCTACCTACATTTGTAAACTTGGCCGGCGCCAGCCTTCCCGATGATCGCGTTATTGATGGCACAGACATTGGCAAAGTGCTGATAGGTAAAGAGCAGGGCGAGAACCGTGACTTTTACTATTACATGAGCGGCGAACTGCGGGCCTATCGCCATGGTGACTGGAAGCTAAAGCTTCCATATAAAGGGCAGGTGGGAGCGTTGGCATGGCTGCACGCCGGTTTTGTTCGCGGCCACGAAACCCTACTGTTTAATTTGCAGGACGACCCTGGGGAACAAAATAACCTAGCCAAGCAAAACCCCGAAAAAGTTGCCTCTATGATGGCATCCATTGAGCAATTTAAGGCAGGCTTGGGCGAATTGCCTGAGGCTAAAAAGACGGGAAAAAATATGATCTATGGCCCTTACATCGATCTGCTTGGGGCTGTTGTTGGCAAGGTGCTTTTGGTCTTCGGAATCTTTTTACTGCTGTTGACACTCCTTGTTCGAAAATTAATAAAGAGACTTAGGTCGCCAAGCTCTAGCTAAAAATAGCCTTGCTTAAGGGCTTGTTTGATGAAGTGATTTATTTGATGGAGACCCAATCTTGAAATTGTCAGCCAAATATTTGTTTCTGGTCGCAGCGGCCTGCGCAGTTCTCTCGCTCCCAGTTGTGTCAATGGCGAGTGGTGAAACTACTGTGTTGTCGAACAATTCTAGCAATCTATTCATCGAGAACGCCTGTAAAAAATCCGGTATAAATTATGCGCGTCTTGCCGACCAAAACAACATAGATGAGCTGGCATTGCTCTTTACAGAAGACGCGGAATTTGTCTTGGCCGGTCGGAGTTTCAAAGGACGAAAGGCAATAAAGTCAATATTTCTGATGCTGCAAAAGAGAAAAGATCACATTAGCCGGCATCTAGTCAGTAATTATCTAGTGGAAGTAGGTGAGAACGGAAGTATAAAGGGAAGTTCTTACATCACTCTGTTTCGCTTGCCAAAGAAGGGAGAGAAAACCGCCGCGCCAGTGTTGCCTGATGCATTTGCAGAGTACGACGATGATTACCAAATGAGTGCTGGTCGTTGTTTGATTAAAAGACGGGAGATAAACCTGGTTTATCTTCGTCAAAAAGATAATAAATCCTAAAGGGTTAATGCATGAATTTCCTTCCCTATGCCGTACCATTCTTTCTGCTCTTAATCTTAGTGGAAATTCTATGGGGGCACGCTAAAAGTAACAACACTTATCGTGTCAACGATACGATAAACAGTTTGAGCTTGGGTCTACTTAGCACTGTGTCGAAGTTGGTTTTCCTGAACGTAGGGGTTTTAGTTTTCTCAAAGGTAGAGCAGGATTACGCACTATTCCCCCTGAGTACAGAATCTACAAGCCATTGGCTCATTGGAATTGTGATTTATGACTTCTTCTACTATTGGTTTCATCGCATAAGTCATGAGCGACAGATATTTTGGGGCTCACACGTCGTGCACCATCAAAGTGAAGACTATAACTTGAGCACGGCGCTTCGGCAGACGGGCACCGGCTTTGTCGCCACCTGGATATTTTTTGTGCCCTGTTTCTTTTTGGGTATGCCCATTTATATGTATGTTGGAGTGTCCACCGCTCATCTGATTTATCAATTTTGGATTCACTCGCGACATATTCCCAAGCTGGGGTGGTTTGAGTGGGTGTTTGTCTCGCCATCAAACCATCGTGTGCACCATGCGCAAAACCCTCGTTACATCGACAAAAATTACGGCGGGCTGTTTATTTTGTGGGACAGGTTGTTTGGAACTTTTGCCGAGGAAGACGAGGGCGAGGAAATTATCTATGGCTTGCGGACAGCCTTGAATAGTTGGAACCCTTTGTGGGCCAACGTCCACATTTTTGTTTCCATGTTTCGTGATGCCTGTAGAACAACGGTCACGAAAGACAAAATATCAATGCTGTGGTCCCGTACGGGCTGGAGGCCTGAGGATGTGGCAGAACGTTACCCCATACAAAAAACGGATCTAGATGACTTCCATAAATACAATCCATCACTAACTTTCGCGGCTGGAATTACGCTTGTTTTACAGTATCTATTGCTGACGGTATTCCACCTTTGGACAACAGCGCAAATATTGAGCCTGAATTATCCCGTGATACTTGGTGTTGCTCTAATTCAGTTGTATACGGTGATTGTACTGGGGGCGGTGTTGGACCTTAAACATTATGCGATGAATTTGGAGTGGTCGAGAGTTATCGTGCTGACCTTGTTGTTGTTGGCACTTTACATCGGTGAATTTATCGGTAAAGGCTGGTTTACCTATGGCCTTACCTATTTGGTCGGCAGTGCTCTGCTGATGTTAATAACAATCAAATTGACGAATAAAGAAGCGGTGTTAAGCACCGTAACTGAGGGTTAAAATGTGCAAGTGATTAAACTGTTTAAATATATTGGAATAGTGTTGGCGACTGTTGTTGGTGGGCTGGCCGCTTTGATAGGTTTCTTGCAGGTGAATATTTATTTCGACAATATTCACGGGCAAGAAGCTCTGGGTGTTTCAGTCCAGACGCTAACGCTGGACGGTTTCACATTCAGAGATCTGAATAAAAATGGCGCTTTGGATGTCTATGAAGATACGCGGGCTGAGCAGTCCCAGCGTATCGACAACTTGATAAGCCTAATGACAGTGGAAGAGAAAGCCGGATTGATGTTCCATCCTCAGATGATGATGGGTGAAGATGGTAAGGTCATTGAAAAAACCTGGTTGCTGCAAATGATTTACCCCATGTTGGGCGCCTTTGATGCCGTGGGCGGAAAATTGCTGAGCCATTTTAATATCGTTGGCACCGCTGATGCCACCAAAGAGGCGCAATGGCACAATGCCTTGCAAGTGCTCGCGGAGAAGACCCGCATGGGTATCCCCATTACATTCTCAAGTGATCCTCGCCACGGTTCTCGCAACAATATGCGCGCCACTAGTATTGCGGCGGAGTCTTTCTCTCGCTGGCCTGAACCTATTGGCTTAGCCGCAACGGGCGACGAAGCCCTGGTGGAGTCTTTTGGTAGAATTGCCCGCGAGGAATACCGAGCTGTAGGAATTCGAGTTGCACTGCATCCAATGGCCGACCTTGCCACTGAGCCGCGCTGGGCTCGCATCGTCGGTACTTTCGGTGAAGATGCCGATCTTTCTGCGCGAATGATCGGCGCTTACGTGAAGGGCTTCCAGGGAGCAGAAATAAACACAGAAAGCGTCATCACTATGACAAAGCACTTTTCGGGTGGCGGCGCTCAGAAAGATGGCTTGGATGCTCACTTCCCCTATGGCAAAGAGCAGGCCTACCCGGGTGATAATTTCGATTACCACCTAATTCCCTTTGAGTCGGCTTTTGCCGCGGGCACTGGGCAAATCATGCCTTATTACGGCGTGCCTATGGATCAAACTCCAGAGAACGTTGCCTTCGCCTACAACCGATACATCATCACGGATTTACTTCGCAATAAATACCAGTTTGACGGCGTGGTCTGCAGTGATTGGGCGGTATTGGATTCGTGGTTGACTATTGGTTATTTTGGCGTCGCGCCGGCTCGCTCCTACGGTGTTGAAGACCTAAGTGTTGAAGAGCGCATCGTTAAGATGTTGGACGCCGGTATTGATCAGTTTGGGGGCTCCTCTGCAGTGGCCAGTTTGATCAATATAGTTCGCGAGAAAAGAATCTCTGAATCTCGGTTGGATGAATCTGTGCGTCGGCTACTTCGAGATAAATTCCGCTTAGGTTTGTTTGATCAGCCCTACGTTGATGTCGAAGCAGCAGCGAAGAGCGTGGGCACTGAAGCCTACATGGCTGCTGGAGAGAAAGCGCAAAGACAATCTATCGTCCTGTTGAAAAACAGTTCAGAAATTAACACGCCACTGCAAACTGTTTTGCCGCTTGCGCGAGGCAGCAAGGTGTATGTTGAGAATATCGATGAAAGTGTGGCCTCACAATATGGCTCGGTGGTAAACAACTTGGAGGAGGCTGACTACGCCATTGTTCGCATTGCAGCACCTTTCGAGAACCATAATGGTTTGGCCCAGTCACTGGTGGATTTGTTGCTGGAATCATTATTCCATCAAGGCCGCTTAGACTTCCCTCAGGAAGAGCTGGATAGATTGCTGGCAATTGCCGACACTAAGCCAACGGTGTTTGTCATTCATCTCGACAGGCCTGCAGTGATTCCCGAGCTGGCGCAGGCGGCGGCAGGTTTGTTGGCTGAGTTTGGGGCGAACGATCGGGCGGTGCTTGATCTTGTCTACGGTGAATTTAACCCCGTTGCCAAACTCCCTTTTGAGTTGCCTTCGTCGGTAGAGGCGGTGGAGAAGCAAAAAGAAGATGTGCCTTATGATTCAGAAGATCCACTGTTTGAGTTTGGTCATGGATTGACATATTCACAGCCTGATGAAGATCGTGAGGCCTATACGCTAAGCAAACCCTAATGGTTTACCTAGCGGTGGTTTGCTTGCAGTAGGAGCGCTTGGGAAAATTCCCTGGCGCTACAGGTGATCATTCTCCTGCATGCTGCGAACATCCTTGATCCGCTCCTGAAGTAAAGCCGTTGTGTGATAACTTGCCCGAGAGAGTTTTAAGGCATTCCGCAACTGCTTCTGCGCTTTGTCGTAAACGCCATTCAATATAAAATACTCCGCTCGAGCTTGGTGAACGCCGACAATATTGCCGGCTAAACCGTGAACTTCAGCCAATAAATACCAAACGTAATCGTCTTTTGGGCGTTTTCTCGAATACTGTTTTAGAACTCCTTCGCTCTGCGCGTAACGCCCGGCTTTCATCAAGGTTTCCGCGTAACGGACGTTGAGAGGGTGGTTTTCTGGATGTGTTTTCAGTTGAGCTTCTAGCCGTTTCAGCGCTTTAGTGAACTCGTTGTTGGCAATAAGAATGTCCACAGCGGCGATTTGATAGGTCACCTTTGTAGGGTTCTTGCTGAGCAATGGTTGCAATTCTTGCCAGGCCTTCTCGGTTTCACGGGAGTCGGTCAGTGCGAGTACTAAGCCGTAGCGGCTACCGTCCATTGATAGGGTTTTGCCATTCATCTCGCTGCGGAAACGTTTCACCGCCGCTTGCGGGGTAATTTCATGCTTCAGCTGAATTCGAGCCTGCATGAGATGGTAATCTAAATTATTAGTGTATTGTTTTGCAGGGTATTGCGCAGCCCGGTTGCGAGAGTCTGCAACACGGTTTTCTGTCACTGGGTGGGACAGCAAAAATTCTGGTGGGCGCCGAGTGTAGCGCGTGGCCTTCATCATGCTTTCAAACATCGCTGGTACCGCGTGAGGGTCCATGTCTGCGTTAACCATGTTGATCATGCCGATGCGATCTGCTTCTTGCTCGTTTTGCCGACTGAAACGCAAACGGCTTTCTAAGGATGCCGCCTGGGCGGCTGTCATCGCGGCAATGCCCGCATCGCCACCAACCGTAGCGGCCAGTACCAGGCTGCCGAGTAAGGCGGCCATGCTAGGAATACTTGCCTTTTGTTGGGCTTCAACACCGCGCGCAAAATGTCGTTGGCTCAAGTGCGCTAATTCGTGTGACAGTACCGAGGCGAGTTGATGTTCGTTTTCGGCGTGGAGAAATAAACCAGTGTGTACACCCACAACACCGCCAGGCACCGCAAAGGCGTTCATGCTGGCATTTTCTACCAGTATCAAGTCTAGCCGGCGGTCGCTGAGTTGGCTGGTCTCTGCCAGTTCCGCCAGCAGTTTTTGTAAATAGTCGGTAAGCAGAGGGTCGGAAGAGGTGGGTACTTGGCTGCGGTACATGCGCTGCCATTTTTGACCCAGCGCTCTCTCTATGGCGGGTGATACAATTGCCGAGCTCGCGTCGCCCAGTGAGGGCAACTTAATGTCGCTTTTTGCCAGAGCAACTTGCACAGGCAGAAACATAAGTGCTGTGAGTAGGGCTGTGAAACAAGTTCTCGGTCTAAGCGTTTTGGCTAAATTGTGCACAAAAATGTGATGACTCCTCGTCGTACTGCAAAATGATCATGGCGATACAGCCGTGCTTTACTTTATCGTTTCGCCGTAAGGCTGCCTAGCGCTTTGACGCATCTTAGCTCGCTTTGTTCGATACAATCGGTAAATAATCGTAAATCGTCGTAGTGCTGATGGTAGGATTGCGTCACACTTAAGCCCTTGGCGTGTTTCCCTGCCTTTAATCCCCCTTTAACATAGGTACGTGTTTTGAATTTTACAATTGATGCGGAGCTGGACGCCACCGGTTTACGCTGCCCTCTACCACTGTTAAAAGCCAAACAGGCGCTGAGCAAGCTCAATAGCGGTCAGTGTTTAAAGGTTTTGGCCACCGATTCGGGCTCGGTGAGAGATTTTCAGGCCTTTGCCGATCTCAGTGATCACACATTGCTGCTCAGTGAAACTCACGAGCAGCACTACATTTATGTTTTACAGAAAGCTTAATAAACGGGCGGCGTTGTTAACCTATGACTAAATTTACCGAGGGCTCAATGTTTCGAATTTTTCACAGTTGGTTCGATCGATATTTTGGGGACGAAGAAGCGCTTATTCTGGCGATTCTGCTCGGCGTTTCTCTGCTAATTATCGTTACCATGGGGGCGATTTTAGCGCCCGTCATCGCCAGCCTGATTATCGCCTTTTTAATGCAGGGAATGGTGGAGCGCTTACGCACCTGGGGCATGTCACACATCGCCTCAGTG